>MDTA01097846.1_pt1 | contig 10439 bp, 7 predicted proteins | sample 811151 | NCBI WGS metagenome assembly MDTA01 (sample SAMN05326648, study PRJNA326480) | marine metagenome | isolation source: seawater | place: Indian Ocean: South | collected 2010 | reverse complement strand
TTATAATTATTTTTTATGAGTAACTTATGAAGCTTGTATGAAGGTCTTTCTATCGTAAGTGCCATGAAATTATAGTTAGTAAGAACTTCTTTAGTTAAAACTTTGTCTTCACTACCTTCTACATCTAAACTAAAAAAATCAATATTTCTTGGAGCCTTTTTATCCTTAAGTAATTTTTTTAAAGTAATTGCTTTAATTTTAATTATTTTATTTTTAGATGAAATATTATTAGTAATCTTACTTAACTCGCCATCTTTAATAAAATTAACTGTTTTATTTTTATCAAAAATCAGTTTGTTACTAAGAGTCATTTTTGATCTGTAAGATTTTAGTTTCCTAAATTGATCAATGTCAGGTTCAACAATAATTCCCTTCCAATTAAAATTTTTTTCTAAAATGAAAGTGTTGCTATTTGAAAATCCATTACCTCCTCCGATTTCTAAAAAAAAACCTTTATAATTAGTTTTTTTTAATTGAAATATTTCTATTATCCATTTATCTTGTCCTCTGTCTGATAAAGAGTGTATTTTCATTCTTAACTTAAAAAATTTAAAATATAAAAAATTTGATCTAATAAACTGATAAAAAATCCACAATTTATGAAGTATTGAGGTAACTAATTTAGATCTTGCAATTTGTTGAAAAATATATGTTTTAATGTAATACATCGTTATGAAATTCGGACGAGACTATAAATTATTAAAAAAAAAATATATATTAACATTTTTATTAATTTTTACCTTTACTTTATTTTTTTTATTTTTTCACATAATTAGTGATAGTCAGAGTAAAGTTACATTAAAAGTAAAATCGCTTCTACCAAAAGATGTTAGGATTTTTCTAAAAAAAACTATTAATTTTTATCTCTATAATTTTGATACAAGACTTGATTTTAAAAAAGCTAGAACTATCAATTCATCAGAAGGAAAAACCTATTTAATAAAAGAATATAACAATAAATTTTTAGACTATCAGGGTCCAAGAGCTTATTTAGAAAGTTATAATGAAAATATTTTTCTTGTAACTGGCACAGGTCTTATAAGTTATACAGACTTAAATAATTTCTTTAAAAAAAAAAAAATTAAATTTAAAAATATTCCTTCCAATATAAGAAGCATAATTAATTATGATGAATTTTACATTGACAGCAAATATAGCACTAAGGGTATTCTAATTAACGAAAATTATTTCTATTTATCATTTATAAATGAAATTAAAGAAGAATGTTTTACAATATCTATTATTAAAGCTGAACTAAATTTAGATTATTTGGATTTTTCATTTCTTCTAAATACAAATGAATGTGTAAAAAAAGATAACGATTATGGAGAATTTCAACCTATACAAAGTGGAGGTATAGTAAAGAATTTTGACAATGAAAATTTGTTATTAACAACAGGTGAATTTAGATATAGAGATCATGCGCAAGACAATTCATCAATTTTCGGAAAAATATTGTTAATAAACAAATCCTCGGGAGATTATAAAATTATTTCTAAAGGTCATAGAAACTCCCAAGGGTTATATTATGACCAGGAGTCTCGCATAATTGTAGCAACGGAACATGGTCCTTTAGGAGGAGATGAAATAAACATTATAAAAGATTTAAATATCATTCAAAATTTTGGTTGGCCGATTTCATCATATGGAGAACATTATCCACTAAACTCATCAAAAGAATTTTATGATAAAGCACCATTATATAAATCACATGCAGATTACGGTTTTATTGAACCAATAAAAGTTTTTGTACCCTCAATTGGGATTACCCAGATTGTTAAAAATGAGAACATTCATGATAAAAATAAATACTTTTTTGCCTCAATGGGTTATGAAGATAGAGAGAACTCTCTAAGTATTCACGAAATTGTTTTTGATAAGTATTATTATAAAATTATTGATGAGGATAAAATTAAAATAAATAATAGAGTTAGAGATTTAGTTTTTATAAAGGAAAAAAATATTTTGTTAGGTTTTTTAGAAAAAAAAGGTTCAATTATTGTTTTAGATCTAAATGAGTAAAGAAATACATTTTTTTGGTCTATTACATCTAAAAAAAAAAGAAAATTTAAAATTAAATTTCAAATCAAGAAATGAGAGAGAAAAACATATTATTTATCTAAAGAATGCAATTGTACTAAATGAACAACTTAAAAATTTAGGTTATAACTTTGAATTAATAACGAACAATAAAAAATATTTAGAGTTTTTACTTAAAGAATTAAATTTTTATATAAAAATAAAAGAAATTAATTTTAAAACATATGTGCCTCCGAATACTCATTTTTACGCTTGTCACTACAGAGTAGATATTTTTCGTTATTTATCCTCATTAAAAAACTCATACTCAATATTAATTGATCTAGATGTATTAGTTTTAAAAAAACTTTATAATTTAGAAAAAAAAAAAAAATTTAAATATAGCCTTAGTGAATGATATAACCCATAATGTTTTACCTGCTTATGGAGAAAAAAATATTTTAAAAAAATTAAATATTTTAAATTCAAAAACTAAATATGTTAGATGGTATGGAGGTGATTTTTTTTGCGGAAATAGTGATTTTTATAAACTACTTTTTGAAAAAACTCGTAAGTATCAAAAAAAATTTGTTGAAAATATTTCATATTTAAAAAATCAAACAGATGAACTTTTTATGAGCCTTGCAATTGAAGATATAAGAAAAAATTATAAGATTGAAAATTGTGAAAAAAATAAATATTTTTCAAGGTACTGGAACGCAAATGTAAAACATAAACAAAAAAAGCTTAATTATTACTTAAATTTCCCTCTTTTACATATTCCTGCGGATAAAGTTTTTCTATCAAAATGTTTTGAAGAAATTAAATATAAAAAAAAATTTAAAAAGGAGTATATTTCTCATGTTAAAAGTGTAATTAACAGATTACGATTGTTACTTTCAAATATTAAGTCTTCTTTTTTAAAACATTATATAAATGACAATTAGAATTAAATGAATATTTTTATCACAGGTGTTGCTGGTTTTCTTGGTTCAAATCTAGCTGATTATTATATTGACAAAGGGTTTAATGTTGCTGGTTGTGATAATCTAGTTGGTGGAGATATAGAGAATGTAGATGATAAAGTTTCGTTCGTAAAAGCAGATTGTGAAGATTTTAACAAGATGAAAGAAATAACAAAAGGATACAAAGTTATAGTGCATGCAGCAGCTTATGCTCATGAAAGTTTATCAATTTTTTCTCCTCATTTAATTTCAAAAAACATAATAAATGGCTCAACATCTGTTTTTTCAGCTGCTATTCAAAATAAAGTTAAAAGAATTGTTTTTTGCTCTTCAATTGCTAGGTACGGAGAAGTAGATATTCCTTATTTAGAAACTGGATTTCTTGCACCCTCTGACCCTTATGGTATTTCAAAATTAGCTGCTGAAAAAATTTTAATTAACTTATGTGAAACTTATGGCGTTGAGTATAATATTGCAGTTCCTCATAATATAATTGGTCCAAAACAAAAATATGATGATCCCTTTAGAAATGTAGCCTCTATCATGATAAATTTAATGTTACAAAATAGACAACCTATAATTTATGGAGATGGTGAGCAGAAGAGAAGCTTTTCAGATGTTCATGATTGTATTTATTGTATTGATAGACTTGCTACAGATCCAAATATTAAAAGTCAATTAGTAAATATTGGGCCAGGTCCAGAAAATGAAATTTCAGTCAATGAGTTATTTAGAAAAATATCTAATCAACTAAAATTCAATCAAGACCCAATATATAAGCCAGAGAGAGTAAATGAAGTTAAAAACGCTATTTGTTCATCAACTTTAGCAGAGAAATTATTTGGAAGAAAATCAAATCAAGATATAGATGGAATTTTAGAAAAAATGATTAATTATATAGAAAATAAAGGAGTAAAGAAGTTCAATTATAATTATGATATAGAAATTAATAATGAATTGACACCTGAAACCTGGAGTAAAAAATTAATTTGAACAATATTTTAAATTTATTTTCTTCAAGATACTATATTGAGATTATTTCAAGTACTTATGCACTTAATTTTTTTATACCAAATTTTATTTTAATATCTCTCTCATTTTCTGGAGATTATGAGCTAATTTCCGAAATAGCTATAGTGATTGGAATAAATATAATATTTACTCAAACATTCTCTTCTAATGCAAGAAGTCTTATTATATCAAAAAAACCAAAAATTTCGTTAGAAAGTTTTCTAATTTTTAGAATGTTTTTTTCAATCTTATTTGTATTTTTAAATATAATTATTTTGAATTATTTTAAATTTTCTAATTTTAATATTTTATTTTTGATATCAATTTTGATTATTCTACAATGGTTGAACGAATTAGTAATAACTTACTTTGAAATAAATAATAATATTAAAAAAATATATTTGTATTTTTCATTACAATTATTTTTTCTAATTAATATAATAGTAAATATTTTTTTTGTTGAAAGTCTTGAAATAGTTTTACTAATATTTAATATTTTATTACTTTTATTTTTATTATATAATTATTTAGGAATTATTAACAAAATAAAGATAAATTTTGATACTTATAAAATTCTAAAAATTTCTTTATCTTCTTTTTCTTTTTTTTCTTCTTTATCTATCTCATTTGCAAATCTAATGTGGCGCTTATTAATAATATTTTTATGTGGTAAAATTATTGCTGGAGTTTACTTTGTAGGATTTGCAATAGGTTCGTTGCCAGGAACATTTTTTAATAATGTAATAGGACCTTCTATGATAAATAAGAATTTACTACTTAAAGGTTATATTCGTTTTTCAATTATATTTTTATTGATAGTTCAACTTGTTTTATTCTTTTATATTTTAGGCAATTTTCAAACTATTTTTAATAATCTTGGAGTTACTCAAGTTTTTTGTACTTTTATATCTTTGCTTGGCACTTTTTTTATGGTCAGAGGAATGTACTTTAGACAATATATTTTACAAAAATCTATGCATGAACAAAGTATATTTAAAATCGATATTTTTTATTCATTTTTAATAATTTGTGTTATTCCAATTCTGTATTTAATCGGAGACTATAAATCAATAATATCTGCTTTTTTAGTATCTTCTCTATTATCTTATATAATTTATAAGATATCTTTTCATAAATTTATTAAAAAATGAACTTATTAAAAATATTAAATATATTTTTTATAATACTAATATTAGTTTTATTTCCTTTTGGAATAATGAATTATCCAGGGTATAAACTTTACTACATTATTTTTACAATCATATCATCATACAGTCTAATTGTATCTTTTGATAAAGATTCTTCAGCTTTCGAAACATTTTTTGCATTATTATTGTGGTTAGGATTTTGGTTTAAATTCACAGTCCAAATTTCTTTTTTAAATAATTTATTTCCAGAGGGTGCTGGTATTTTTGACTTTAAACCAGATTCATTTGATTATGTTATTAAAATTTCAACAGTAAGTATATTTGCATTTTTGTTAGCTAGAATTTTTAGATCTAAATTTATGTTTAATTACGGAAATTTAAAAATTAATAAATACGAAAATGATAATTGCTTTAAATTTTATTCCAAAAATAGAAATATAATTTTTGTTACTTATTTTATAATTATTTTTCTTTTTAGTTTGATTAATTATAAATATGTTTTTTTTCAAAAAGGTACTATTCCTGAAACAATATTGCCTTTTGGTTTAAATAATTTTATAAACTGGCTTTTAATGTTTGGTCTAACTTCATTATCTTCAGTATTAATATTTTTTGAATTTTTTCATAAAAAGAATAATTCAAATAAAATTTTAAGATATGGAATATTAGAAACATTTATTTCATCAGTTTCAATCTTAAGTAGAGCAATGATTTTTAATGGAACAGCTTTAATATATGGATTTTATAAGTTGGTTGATTTTAGTAAAATTGAAATTAGAAAAAAAAAATTTGTAAATTATTTTTTAATATTATTAATTTTATTTGTTATATCGCTGTTTGTAGTAAGTAAATTAAGACAAAGTAAAGATTTTCCAATTGGGCACGAAGTACATAAGTATTTACCTGAAATAAAAACTGAAACAAAAAAAAAAATAATCACAACTATTAACTCAACAACAAAAGAAATTAATCAAATTATATTTTTAATAGCAGGCAGATGGGTAGGTATTGAAGGGGTTATGGCTGTGTCTTCAAATAAAGAGGGAGGATATGAATTATTTATTAACTCATTTTATGATAAATTTGATTATTCTAACTCTTATTATGAAAATAAGATTAAAAAAAGTAAACATACATATCTAAAAGATCCAAAAATTTATACAGTTTATGTTCCAGGTATTGTGGCTTTTTTATTTTATACTCAGTCTATGTTATTTTTATTTGTGGGAATTTTTTTATTATCTTTATTGTGTTCATTTATAGAATATTTAAGCTTTAGACTTTCGCTTAACAACGTAATTTTTTCAACTGTCATTGGAAACGTTTTAGCCTATAGATTGGCTCATTTTGGTTATATGCCTCAAAATACTTATAAATTTCTGATTTCTGTGTTTTTTACAATTAGTATAGTTTATTTACTTTTAAAAATTTTAAATAAGATAAAAATTAAATGATAATTTTAGGATTAAATGTGTTTCATGCAGATACTTCTGCTTGTCTAGTTATTGATGGAAAAATAGTATCAGCTGTTGAGGAGGAGCGTTTCACCAGGATAAAACATTACTCTGGTTTTCCAAGATACTCTATTGATTTTTGTCTCAAAGATAACAATATAACAATAGATGATGTTGATGCAATTTGTGTAAATTTTAATAGAGAATATAATTTTAAAGAAAAATTAAAATTTTTAATTAAAAAAATATTAACAATAAATATACTAACAAAAATTTTACTTTCTTTTAAAAGAAACTCTTTGGCTAAGGAATTTAAAAGAAATTATTCAATAAACATAGAAGATAAAATTTTTTTTATTCCTCATCATATATCACATATTGCTTCAACATTTTATTTTCATAAAATAAATGAGGCCATATCTCTATCTGTAGATGGATCAGGAGATTTTTCTACTTCTGAGACATACATAACAGATAAAAATTTTAAATTGATAAATAAGGTTAATTATCCACATTCTTTAGGAATTTTTTACCAAGCCTTTACACAATTTTTAGGATTTAAAAATTATGGAGATGAATATAAGGTGATGGGTCTAGCATCTTATGGAGAGCCAATTTATTGTGAAAGAGTTAAAAAAATAATAAACCAGGATGAAAACTTTTTTAAATTATCATTAAAATATTTTTCACATGATAATATTTTTATAGATTACAATTTTGAGTCTGGTTCACCATATTTTGGAGATCTTTATTCTGAGAAATTAGAAAAATTATTTGGAAAACCAAGATTAATTAATGAACCAATATCAAAATTTCATAAAGATCTAGCAGCGTCATTCCAAAAAGTCTTTGAGGATATAATTATAAATAAACTGGTATCTTTAAATAAAAAATTTAAAATAGATAAGTTGTGCTTATCAGGAGGATGTGTTTTTAACTCAACATTAAATGGAAAAGTTTTGCAAAATACAAATTTTAAAGAGGTTTTTTTCTCACCAAATCCTGGTGACGCAGGTGGTTCCGTTGGAGCAGCTTTGTATCATGCAATAAAAAAAGATGAAAAAATAGAAATTAACCATAGCCCTTTTTTAGGACCGTTTTATTCAAATGAATATGTTGAACAAAATATAGTAAATAAGTTTAAATTTAATAAAAAATTTAAAATTACATATTTTGAAAATGAAGAAAATTTAAATGATAAAGTTACAGACTGTTTAATAAATTCTGAAGGTGTTGTTGGATGGTTTCAGGACAGAATGGAATGGGGGCCAAGAGCATTAGGAAATAGATCTATTCTAGGCGATCCAAGAAATTCTGAGATCCGAGAAATAATTAATTTTAAAATAAAAAAAAGGGAGGAATTTAGACCTTTTGCACCTTCTATTCTTGAAGAATATAAAGATCAGTATTTTCACATGAAAGCCATTTCACCCTACATGTCTTCTACTTTTAAAGTTAAAGATATTTCTAGAAATAGAATCCCAGGTGTCGTACATGTAGATGGTACTTCACGTGTTCAAACAGTAAATAAGGATTTCAATAAAAAGTTTTACAATTTAATTTCAAACTTTAATCAAAAAACTAATGTTCCAGTTTTATTAAATACATCATTAAATGTTAATGAGCCAATATGCGAAAATCCTGAAAATGCATTTGAAATTTTTTCCAAAACATCAATGGATATGATTGTTATTCAAAATTGGATCTTTGAAAAAAATTAATGAATATCAGAATCTACAAGGATCAAATTATTTTAACATTTTTTACTTTATCAATTTTTTTTTCTCACGTTAAAATATTTAATTTCCAATTAAGATTTATATATCTTTTTTTATTTGTCTTTATGTTAATAGATATTAAAAAAAACTTTTCTAAATTAAATTTAAAATATCTACTCTACAGTTCTATATTTTCAATATTGTTACTAATTCATAGTATATACAATTTATCAAATTTTAATTTTTTTGAGTTTAAAATTATTTCAATTTTGTTTTTTAAAATTATTTTATTTTTTTTGACAATTAATTTAGTGATTTTTTATGAAGAAATTATAATTAAAAATATATCAAAAATGATTGAAATATTTTTATATATATTTTTTTTATATATTTTTTATCTGATTATAATTGATATAAAAAATCCTCTAGAGATTTTGCTTCATTGTTTAAATTTTTTTTTCTTTAATAAAAGTATATATTCAGAAGTTTCTCATTTTCATATGATGTCAATTCCAATAATTTTTTACTTAATAATGAATCATGAAGAGTTCTTTAAAAAAAAAATAAACTTTTTACTTTCAGTTTTGTTTTTTATTTTTACTTTTAAAAATTTTTCATTACTATTATTTTTAGGGACCATTTGTTCTACAATTATATTATTTTTAACATTTAATAATTTTAATAAAAAAACTATTGTTTTAATTTTGCTTATAAATCTAATCTCAGTAATAATGTTTTTGAGCGAGAATAATTGTTCAAAAAATATTTTAAATGAGCCAAATGGTGATAATGCCATGATCTCTACAGTCAATGATAAATTATTCAAGACAGGGATATTGTCAAAAGAAGATAAAAATTTATCTTATTTGGTATATATGAATTCTTTGAATGTGAGTTTTCAAACATTAAAAGAAAATCTTTTTGGATTAGGTTTTGATAATTATAAATATGCTCATCTTACTGATGAATATAAAAATTATAATCCTGGTGAGTCTGAAATAAATATGAAATTTAGAGACTTAAATATAAATGATGGTTCTTTTAATTTTTCAAAATTAACTACAGAGTTGGGTTTAGCCTTTATTGTTTGTGTAATATTTGTAATTTTAAGATCTTTTTCAAATAAATTAACCGATTCTCAGAAAGCCTTTATTTATGTTTTTTTATTTTTACAGACTTTTTTAAGGGGTAGTGGGATTTTTTTTAATGGTTACCTTATAATCTCTATAATTTTGATAAATCAACTATTGATTAGATATAATAAAAAGTAATTATGAATTCAAAAATAATTAATAATCTTTTATTTTTTTCCTTTTTATGCTTAGGGACTTATCTATCATTTATAGGAGGATATGGCTCTGATGAAGACACGTTGCCTTTAATAGGGGCTTTTGAATCTATTCTTCATGGTGAAAAGCTTATGGCTTCTAGATTTACACCATATCCAGTAGCCGAAATAGGAATTGGTTTTATCTCATATTTTTTTGGAAGCTTTTTTGCCAATATAACAACCTTTTTATTTATTATCTTAGGGATAATTTTTTTTTATTTGGGAATTGAAAAAAAAATTGAAATTTATGATCTAGTTTTCTTTCTAATTTTATGTCTTTCGTCACCTATACTCTTCTTTGATAATTTAGAACCTATAGATTATTCATGGGCATTTTTACCTTTAGCAATAGGAATTTATTGTTTAAAAAAAAATTATTTTGAATTAGCGATACTTTTTTTTTCAATTTCAATAGGAACAAGAATTTATTTTCTTTTATTTGTTATTATTTCTATTTATTTTTTTAATTACACAAAGCCAATAAATTTTAAAAAAAAATTTACTTTAATTTTTACATCCTTTTTCTTTGGAGGTCTTTTTTATTTACCCATATGGTTTGAAAATAATTTTAGTTTGATTTGGCTAACTGCAGTTACGCCTAATGATCAAGGGATATTTGGTCTAATTTCAAGGTTTATATATAAAACTGTTATGTCTTTTTCAATAATTACTTTTTTAACAATTTTATTTATTTTTTTTATTAAAAAAATTAATTTTTCTTTCAAAAAAAATAAGTTTTTATTTAGTTTAGTATATTTAAATTTAATTATATTTTTAATTATTCCAGCTGAGTT
>MDTA01207784.1_pt1 | contig 10440 bp, 11 predicted proteins | sample 811151 | NCBI WGS metagenome assembly MDTA01 (sample SAMN05326648, study PRJNA326480) | marine metagenome | isolation source: seawater | place: Indian Ocean: South | collected 2010 | reverse complement strand
TTTAATAACTAAAAATAGATTGAAAATTAATTGTGATATTTTGATTAATGTCTCAGGGCCAATGAATATCGTAAAAAATAAAAATGAGGTTAAGTTTATTAATTCTCTAAAAAAACTAAGTAAAAAATTCAAAGAAAGAGGTTTTTATGTTAATAATCATTTTGAATTATCAAAAAACATTTATTTACCTGGTACACTTTCCTACAATTTTAACCCTTTGAGAGAAACAATAATTAAAGCTATAACGAATAATACACATAAAGCTGTTAAAGATGTAATAAAAAAGATAAATTATGGAAAAAATTAAAGATCAACTTTCATGGGATGAATTTTATAAAAATTCAAAACAACAAGTAAGACCAATAACAAAAATAAATGCATTTAATAGATTAATTGCACATTCAAAAAATTTTTTTGTAATTTCTGGCTACGGAGCTTTTACTCAAGGATATATGTTAATAATAACAAAGGATTTTATCCCATCTTTTGGTTTATTAAATGAAAGTGAACATGCTGAGCTTTTCTTTTTAATAAAGCTCATTAAAAAAATTATCTCAATTGAATTTAAAAAAAAAACCGTAGTTTTTGAGCATGGAATGTGTGCGTGTATTGGTGGATTGGATAGGGCTCATCTTCACTTGATGGGAATTCCAATAAACACAAGTACAAAAGATCTTAAAAAATCCATAAATAAAGTACTTTTTAAAAGAAAATTAGGCATAAATTATGTTGAATTCAAAGGATATAAATTAGAAAACGTTCACGATATTAACCAGTTTTTTGAGATAGAAGAAAAAAATATCAAACCTAAAAAAAAAGATTACAAAATTAATGGAAAAATTTATTCTATTTCTGACATTCAGAATCTAAATTTTAAAGAATGGCCAGGTGTAACGTTAAATCATATAAATAAAGGTGGGCATTACGTATATTTTAATACTGGAAAGAAAGAAAGTTCATTTTTAACAACCAAAAATTTTGAAACTCAATTTGGACGAGAGGTTGTATTTGAAAATGAGTTAAATTTAGATAAGGGATTTAAAAAGGGAATGACGAAAATTCAAGAAAATAATAAATTTTTGGAAATTTGGAAATGGCAAAATTTCCTATTTGAGAATAATATTTTAAATACTCTTAAATTTTCAAAAAAAGGATTTGAAAAACTAAAAAAAAAATATTCTAAAGAATATAAAATTTTTAAAATAGAAATTATTTAAAATTTATTTGAAGTCTTTATATAATTTAATAATTCTAAAATTCCTTGTCCAAGATCAACATTCTCATTTAAAAAATATTTTTTTGTCAATTTCTCTGAATAATTATAAGGTGTTCTGATATAATGATTAGTATTATTAGATTTTATAAATTTGACATTATTTTTATATCCTAAAATTTCATTAATTGTCTTTAGTAAATCGTAAACCTTTATTGAGTTAATACCTGTTAAATTTACTCTAAATTTATTAAATTTTCTATTTAACATATGTGTACTAGCTACTGCAGCATCACTAATGTGTAAATATTCTCTTGAAGTTTCATAATCTCCTTCATATGTAACTCTTTTATTTTTAAGACTGTTAAATAAAATTTTATAAAGTCCATTATTTTTATCGGATCTTGGTCCATATAATGATCCAAATCTTAATATCACATAATTTAAAGAATATTTTCTACTATATTCCTCTATCATTAATTCTGCAGCTTGTTTGCTACATCTATAAATCCCTCCTTCATTTCCATAAACATAAATAGTACTTGCGAAAATATATTTCTTTTTTGATTGTTTAATACTCTCAAGAATATTTAAATTTCCAATTATATTTATATTACAAGTTTCGATAGGTACTTTGTCAGCTAAAGATATATCGCCTATTGCTGCAAAGTTATAAATATAGTCATTATCCTTAATACTTTTTTTTACTGCCATTAAATCAGTTATATCTCCTATAATCATTTTTTGCTTAACGTTTAAATACTTTGATTTTTTTATATCAAATATAGTTACTTTATATCCTTGTTTGGTCAACTCATCAGCTACGGCAGATCCAACAAAACCAGATCCACCAAAAACAATTACTTTTTTATTTTTCATAAAAACTTTTTTTAGCTTTGCAATCTAAAATCCAATTAGAATCTTTACTAATTTTTTTGATTGAATTTATTATACTTTTTTTAGATCTTAAAGAAGTTTTAAATATATTGCCTTTTTTTTGTCCAATACACAAAATAAAAACTGAATTTGACTTATCAATTACTCTTGGTGTTATAGTGTACCTGTATTCTTTAATGGACTTTATATATGTAAATTCAATTAATTTTTTTTTACTTAATAATTTGTAATTATCATTAAATATAGAGGCAACGTGACCCCCGACTCCCAATGATAAAATTAAAATATCAATATTATCAACTAGTTTTTTTGAATAATCGTTGCAAATTTTTGAACTATTATACGATTTAGTATTATATTTATGAAAGGTTAAATTTTTTGATATAACTTTGTTAACTAAATATTTTTCTACCATAAAACCATTATTATTTTTATCAAAAGGAGGAACATTTCTTTCATCAGAAATAAAAATATCAATTTTTTTTCCGAAATTTTTAAAATTTTTTGACCAGTAGGAATAAAATTTTTTAATCGTATTGCCTCCTGTTAACATTATGTTGATTTTTTTTTTTTTTGAAAAAAAAATTTTTTTATTTATAAGATTTAAAAACTCTTCTTCCCAATTATTTAAAACAATAATCTTTGGAATTTTCATTATGATTTATTATTTTTTGAAATAATTTAACAAATCATTGATATTTTTTGTCCCAATTCTAATTTTTGATTCAATTGTAGTTCCACCAATATGGGGAGTAAATATTGAATTATTTGAATTCAAAAATTTTTTGTTTGTATAAGGCTCGCTATCAAATACATCAATAAATATTGATAAATTTTTCTTATTTTTAATTTTATTTAAATCATTCAAATTTAGTACAGAACCTCTGGAAGTATTAATTAAAATAGTATTTTTTTTTAAAAATTTTAAATTATCATTATTTATTAAATTATAAGTTTTTTTAGTAAGAGGAACATGTAATGTGATTATATCACAAGATTTTAAAATATTTAATTTGCTAGTTTTTTTAATGTTATATTTTTTTAAAAATTTCTCGTCATAATCTATATCATTTGCATAAAGTACAGATCCAAAAGAAAAAAATCTTTTTGCTACTTCTTTTCCTGCTGCACCAAGACCGATTATTCCAACTTTTTTTTTATAAATTTCACTGCCTTCTACTTTTTTCCATCTTCCATTTTTCATATGCAGATGATTTGTATTTATATTTCTTTTAAGATTTATCGCGCATGATAAAACAAGCTCTGCTACACTTATTGAATTTAATTTTGGAGCGTTAATTACTTTTATATTATTTTTTTTGCAAGCTTTTAAATCTACATTGTCTAAACCTGTTCCAAATTTTGCAACTATTTTTAAATTTTTTGCGCTATTAACTACATCCTCATCAAAAGGTTGTAATCCCAATATTAGTCCTTCTTTATTTTTTAATAAATTAATTACTTTTGATTTATTCACTTTTTTGTAATTAAATGTCACATTTTTAAAACACTTAAGTAATTTTTTCTTCAGAAATAAATTTTCAGAAAACATTGGTTCTATAACTAAGATTTTATTTAATTTTCTTATCATTTTTTATAAATATTTTTTTAGCCACCATGTAGCAACTTGCTTTTGCCATTCAAAATCTATATCACCAACGCAATTCTCTTGTTTTATAAACCCTTTATTTTTTCCCATCCATACAAATGGCATTGGATTTTTCTTTTTATCTAAAAATACATTGATTTTAGAAGCGGTGCATGAGTGTGTAATAATATATGAATCTATAGATTTATCTCTATCTCCTGACAGGGGAGTATATTTAGATAAAATTTTTTCTGGAATAAAGTTAACTATTTTATCATTTTTTATTTTCATTGATCTTACAGGTGAAAACATATTAAATTTTGAAATTGTTGTGACTGTATCTAGTCTTTTATTTCTCAACTTGCTAATAGCTTTGTCAATAGTTTGGTGATTTATACATATAGAATTACATAGTAATATAACAACATTTTTTATTTTAAATCTATTTTTGATTTTATTAACTGAGTCAAATATAGCATCAGATAACAGAGCGTTGTCAGTGGCAAGTTTTTTAGGCCTATGTAATATTTCACATCCATTTAACTTTCCGATCTTATTAATATAATTTGAGTCTGATGAAATAAATACTTTACTAATTTTTTTTGATTTCTTGGCAGCAACAATAGGGTATAAACAAGCAGGTTTTCCTAAAAATTTCGTAATGTTTTTATTTTTCAATCCTTTACTATTTTTTCTTCCAAAAATTATTGCTACATTCATTTAATTGTCCATCCGCCATCAACAATTATTTCAGATCCATTTACATAAGAAGAATAGTCTGAAGCTAGAAATAATACTGGAGATATAATTTCATCTATTTGTCCAAATCTATTTAAAGGTATTTTATTACAGAATTCTTGATAATTTTTTTTGTTTTTTAATACAGGCAAATTAATTTCAGTCAAAAATGGACCCGGAGAAATACAATTAACAGTAATATTAAATTTGGACCATTCTAAAGCTAAATTTTTTGTTAACATTTTTAAAGCTGCTTTACTAGTAGAGTAAGATGTTCGACCTTCAAAAGTTCTATTAGAAAAAATACTGGTAAAATTAATTATTCTCGTAGGTTTTGATTTATTTTTTATAAGTGGAAATATTTTTTTATAAAAATTTATAGAAGACGAAAAGTTTGTATCAAGCACATTTGAAAAGTCATTTAATTTTATATTGTCAAATTTATCTCTAATATTAATACCACAACAAAAAAGAACGATATTTAAATGACTATAATTTTTCTTAATATTTTTGATCAAGTAATCTAAATTATAATTATCTGTGACATCAATTGTATAATATTTAATCTTTTTCTTAAATTTACAAACAGATTTAACTTTTTTTAATTTTTTTTCATTTCTTGCAGCAATAATTACATTTGATCCTTGTTCATTAAAAATTTTTGCCATTTTTGCTCCAAAGCCTGAAGATCCACCCATAATTAAAACATTCTTATTTTTAAAATTAAAATATTTATTCATTTTTAAAAAGGTGCAGTATTTTCCCCTCCATCAATCCTTATAATTTGGCCAGACACAAAATCAGATAAATCAGATAGAAGAAAATATACTACTTTTGAAATATCTTTTGGATTAGCAAACCCTTCAAGTCCTTTTAGTTTTAATCTCGATAAATCTTTCTTACCTCTTTTTTTTATAGTTTTTAGAAATCTTGCAGAAGTTGTGCCACAAGGTGCAATACAGTTTACGTTTATGTTAAATTTTCTAGCATAGTTAGCAAGAGACCTCGTTAAAAAAATAATATTAGATTTTGCTGATGAATAAGCAAATTCATTTATGACACCATAAGTTCCCGAAATTGAAGATACATTAACAATTTTTCTTTTAAAATTTTGATTTTTGTAATTTTTAACAAATTCTCTATTCATATAAAAAGTAGAAAAAAAATTTCTTTCATAAACATTTTTATAGTCTAATTTGTCTATTAATAGATCATTTTTTGACGGTTTGCCACCACCAGCCTTAGTGTCATTGCCAGTGATATCTCCACCTGCAAAGTTTACAAGTCCATTGATTTTTAAATTTAATTTTTTTATTTTTTTAAATAGTTGAATTACGTTTTTTTCATTAGTTAAATCAGTATAATAGAAAAATAATTTATTTTTGTTAAATAATTTTTTTTTTATTTCATCTATAGATTTATTTTCACGATAAACACTAAACGCTTTATTTCCAATATCAATCATAATGATATTCCATGATAATTTAGAAATATATTTACAAAACTCTAAACCTAAGCCTCTAGTAGCCCCTGTAACAATTATTGTTGGATTACTTTTCATAAATTTTTTAAATATTTATAAGACATTTCAAATTCTCTTTTTTCATCTTTTAATACATTAATGATTTTATAATTAGATTGCCAGTTTGTTAATGGTGACTCATTAATAGCTTTATTTTTTATAAATTTTTTAAAATTCCTGATTTTTTTATTATTTAATTTATGAGGTTTGAAAAATTGTTTGTTAAAAATATCACTATGCCTAGAGATTTGAGCCGCCAATTCCAATGAAACATTAATGTTTTTTTTTTTAAAGAAATTATAATATTTATTAAATTTTATTATTCCATCTCCAAGTACACATCTTTTCATATAATATCCATCTTTACTTAAAATCACTTTATAATCTTTACAATGTACATTGAAAATAAAATTTTTTGCATTTTCAAAAAATTCATTAGGAGTTTCACATGTTGGAAGTGAGTTTCCAATATCCCAATTTATTCCTAAGTTTTTTGACTTACTTGATTTTATGATATTTATAATTTCAGAGCTATTGAGATCTTGATGATTTTCTATAACTAGTAATATTCTTGAGTTATCAATTAGTTTTACACTTTTTTTTATAAATTTGACGAAATTCTTTTTTTTTTTGTAAAAATCTGCTTGTTTATACCTATTGCCTCCAAATAAATTTGACATTTTTACTCTTATTATATTGAATTTGAAATTGTTAGAGAGTCTAAGAAGATTTCTTAAAGATTTAATTGAGTATTTTTCTAAAGCAATAATTGGATAAATATCATTTCTTTTTAATAATTTAAAAAAATACTCAAATGATTGATTTTCTTTTTTTGCAAAATAATCAATTGGAAATTCAATTCTTTTAATTCCAATATTTTTTGAATAATCTACAAAATCGCGAAGATTCCATTGTATTTTTTTTTTTTTTGAAAGTAACCCCATTCTTAATGCAAAAGAGTAAGTATTTAAGCTGATCATGCAAAAGGTACTCTTATGTTACTCATTCTTTTGTCTATAATTTTAATTTCTTTGTTTTGTTTTGATGAAAAATGACAACCAATAATTATTTTCATTGTTTCGATAGATGTATTTATATTGCTTTTAAAACTCTGTTTAAATATCTCTTCAATACTTTTTTTGGTAAAATTTACTGGATTATATCTTTCAAAAACTCTAAGTTTTTTATATTCTGGATTAAATAAGTAATAAAATAAAGGTTTGGAATTAAATTTCGATGGTTTTTTTTTATAAAAGAAATTATTATTTATTTCGTCTATTATAAATTCGTAGTTTTTACTTTTTAATATCATTGTATATGGCAGACCAGTGTCTTCACTGAGATCAAAAAACAATCTTTTATTGTTTTTAAAGTTGACTAAGCCATATCCACCAGGGTCCTTAAACTTTTTTCCTCTAGGATTTATTGTGTTATTTTTATCTATTTTACAATAAACACTAACCGGCTTTTCTTTAAATAAATATAATGATAAATCAAAAAATACTGATCCCATATTTCCCAAGCCTGCAGAAGGGGATATTATATTTATACTTTTTAAATCCTCGTTTTTTTTTTTTAAAATATCTATAATTTGCTTATAATTTCGTAAAAGATTTCTATAACTGTTGATTATTATTTTTTTTTTATTTTTCTTTATTAGTTTTTCTAAAGTAAAAGCTTCAATTAATGAGCATGAAAGAGGCTTTTCAGTTATAATTCTTTTTATAGGAGAAAATTTTAAAAAATCAGCCAGTATTGTAAAACGATCAGTAGTATTTGTCACAATACATAATAAATCAGCATTTACATTTAGCAATTTTTTGTAATTTTTAACAAAATTTAATTTATGGATAACTTTATTATTATTTTCATTTTTATCACATATGTGGCTTATTTTAAAACCCAAGCTTTTCAAAGCTTTGTAGTATCTTTTACCCATTCCGCCAAAGCCAATTATTATAGCTTTTTTATTTTTAAATTTTTTCATTAAAAGAATTTTTAATTTTCTTATTTTTTGTGTAGATGGATAGTTTAGACTTTGAATTTTTTACAATCAAAACAGTGCAAAAAAATATTTTTGTTTTAATATTTAAATATTTTTTTGAATATGGCAAATTATTTGAAAATATGTATATTTCACAATTATTATTTTTTAAAATATTTTTCACAAATAAAACGAACGATTTTACATTTTCAATATAATATTTAACAAAATTACTTTTTCTTTTGTCTTCAAATCTTTTAGACAAATTCATTTTAGCAGTTTGTGCAGATTTAAAATGTAATCTTGGGGCATCAAAAAATACATATTTACCTGAGTTTTTAATCATCTGATTTACAATTTTTTTATAATTTTTAATATGATTTAGTACACCAGTTGCAAAAACCAGGTCATATTTTGGAACTCTTTTAATCTCTTTATCAACTTTAAATTTTACAAAATTTTTATTTCTACTGTGGATTTTTCTAGCACTTTTTATCATTAGTGGATCGAAATCAATGCCCATATAATTTATTTTTCCATATAATGATTTAAAAATTTTGTAAAAATTTCCTGAAGCACATCCAAAATCTAATATAGATTTAATTTTATTTTTATTAATTTTAAGGAGCAGTTTTTTTTCTGATAAATATAAATCTTTTGAATTTTTTCTATTATTATTATAAAATTTAATTACGTTTGACTTTCCCCATGCAGTATTTTTCATAAATTTCTATTGATAACCTCTGTTAATATTTTTGTTGTTCTTAAAGAACCTAAAGTACATCTAATGTAATTTTTTTTACCAGAAATATTCATTATTCTTACTAATATTTTCTTTTTTAGTAATTTGTCAAAAATTTTTTTTGTGTCATTTTCATTGTTAAATTTTATTAAAAAAGTATTTGAAAGTTTCCCAAATATATGAATTTTTTTTTTATTTAAATTTTTATAAATATATTTTTTTGATTTATTAACCTCATTTACATAATCTTTCATTATTTTAAGATTCTTTAAAAAATATTCACAAATTTTTAAGTTCACATTATTTAATTCATATATTGGTTTTATTGATTTTAATAAGTCAATTACATCTTTGTTTGAAACAACATAACCTACTCTTAATCCTGCCAAACCGAATGCTTTAGAAAATGTTCTTACGACAATGATATTTTTAAATCTTTTAATTAATTTTATTGCAGATATCTTGTTAAAATGAAAATATGCTTCATCGACAACTAAATAACAATTTTTTTTCAATGTCAAAATAGCAATTTTTTTTATTTGATCTTCTGTAAGAAAAGTCTCAATTGGCTGATTTGGGTTTGCCACAGCAACTATTCTTGGTTTATTTTTTTTTATATGTTGGATTAACTTTTGAAAATAAACTTTATTGGTAAAGTTTAAATCTATATTTAAGGGTTTTGGTTTTGATTTAAACATTTTACAATACAAGGGATACATTGCATAACTTGGATTTAAGTAAATTATTTCATCACCGACATCGGCAAAAACGTTAAATATTGTTAAAAGACCTCCGTCTGCACCATTTGTCATGATAATTTCTTCTTTTTTAACTTTTAACCATTTTGACATTAATTTGTAAAAATTTTCCATTTCATCTGGATATGTTCTTAAACCATAAGAGCTTATTTTTTTTAATATATTTGAAAGAGTTTTCTTATCAAATTCGTCGACTCTTTCATTTCTCTCCATGGTATAATAATTTTGTCTGTTTTGTATCCAATGAGGTGCTCTAGGTACTAGCGATATAGAAGATTTTGGAACTATTTTCATAAACGAAAAAATGATTTATTAATTTTAGTATGATAAGCCCGTAATGTATATATATAAATAAAATTTATCAAACAAATTATTAAATGGTCAAATTAAATTATTTAAAGAATAAACAGATTTACATTCATAAGGTTTTAAAAAAAAAAATTTATAATTATAATAAAAAGAAAATAAATACTATTGTATCAAATTTTTGCTATCCCTGTACTTGGTATGAAAATTTTGGATATTACAATCTAAAATATAATTTTAGCGAAAAAAGTATAAAAAATTTAATTAAATATTTAGTTTTTTTTATTAAAGATGTTTTTTTGGTATCAATTATTCCTAGCTATAAACTATATGTTAAAAAAAAAAATAAAAAAAAATCAAAAACACTTTTAATTACCTGGGGAGGTAGTGAAAACTTTGATTTTAAGGGGAAGTACAAGGATAGAAAATTTAGTAATATAGATAATTATAATAATTTAATAATTGCAAGCGATAGTTTAAGGAACTCTAAATATAAGAGTCAAGACCTTGTTATCTATAGAGATAGTGAAAAAAAATTTTTCTTATTTTTCTTAATTAAAAATGTGTGTCTTTTTGTTATTAAAAATAATTTTTCAGTCATAAAATTTATTCACCACTTTAATATATATTACTTTTATTCATTATGGTTTGAAAATAAAATAATAAAATATTTAAAAAATAACAAAATAAGC
>MDTA01146161.1_pt1 | contig 10440 bp, 9 predicted proteins | sample 811151 | NCBI WGS metagenome assembly MDTA01 (sample SAMN05326648, study PRJNA326480) | marine metagenome | isolation source: seawater | place: Indian Ocean: South | collected 2010 | reverse complement strand
TTCACGTTCGGTACGCGTCGAAGAGCAACTCGAAGAAGTGATCGCTCGGGTAGTGGGTGACGATGTCGACGTTGGGCTCACCGCCAACAAAGCCCATGCGATCGACCTCCATCACCCCGCGCTGGCCACCGTCGCCGAACATGACCTTGACGTTCAGTCGGCTGATCTCGGCGACCGATGGGTCGATGGCGTGGGCCATCGCAATCGGGTCGGGCAGATCGTCGCCCTCCATGCCGTGCTCGAGGGCAAACCGACGCACGGCCTGCGCGATGTCGACACCGAACCTCGCAAGCGGGGTGCCGATGGCGAGCATCGCATCGTGGCGTTCCTGGGTGACGATCGCCGACGTGATGGAGATGTCCCAGCCGACGAACTCCAACGGCATCCCGGATGCCGTGACGATCGCCGCAGCCTCGGGATCGGCCCAGAAGTTGAACTCCGCCATCGCGCTCACATTGCCGGGGCCGTGCACACCGGTGCCGCCCATGATCACCACCCGCTCGACCGCCTCGGTGATCTCCGGGGCACGGAGGAAGGCCGCCGCGATGTTCGAGAGCGGGCCGAGGCACACAAGGGTCACCTCACCCGGCGAGCCGAGGATCGTGTCGACGATGACATCGACCCCGCGCCCCGCAGTCGGCGTGCGGCCGTGAAGTGGCAAACCACAATCGCCCATGCCGTCGTGACCATGAATGCTCTGCGCGGTCTCGAGGGTGCGCATGATGGGCTGGGCCCGGCCGGCGTACACCGGCGTCTCCTTGCCACACAGCTCCACCGTGTAGAGCGCATTCTGCACCGCTTGGTCGAGCCCGACATTGCCGGCGACAACCGTGAGCGCCTCGACATGCACATCGGGATGCTGCAGCGCCATGACGATCGCAACGGCGTCGTCGCTGGCGGTGTCGGTGTCGATGAGAAAACGTCGCATGGCCGCACCCTACTGTCGGCGGCGAAACAGCGACCGGCGGATCGGACTGCGCCGGTATCCTGCGACGCTATGAGTGACGCAGCGAAGGCGCCGTACCCGCATGTCGAGAGCCCGGACCTCCCGGGCATCGAGCGGCGAATTCTCGCGCGGTGGAGCACCGACGAGACCTTCGACGAGAGCGTGGAGAGCCGGCCCGAGGACGACGAATACGTCTTCTACGACGGTCCGCCGTTCGCCAACGGCCTCCCTCACCACGGTCACCTGCTCACCGGCTACGTAAAGGACGTGGTGCCCCGGTACCAGACCATGAAGGGCAAGCGGGTCGAGCGCCGCTTCGGCTGGGACTGCCATGGCCTCCCCGCCGAGATGGAAGCCGAGAAGGACCTTCCCGTCAGTGGCCGGGCGTCGATCATCGACTACGGCATCGAGCGTTTCAACGAGTACTGCCGCACCTCGGTGCTCAAGTACACCCAGGAGTGGGAGAAGACGGTCACCCGTCAGGCCCGCTGGGTCGATTTCGAGAACGACTACAAGACCATGGACCTCGACTACATGGAGTCGGTCATGTGGGCGTTCAAGCAGCTGTGGGACAAGGGGCTGATCTACCAGTCCAACCGCGTGCTGCCGTACAGCTGGGGGGCCGAGACCCCGCTGTCGAACCACGAGATTCGTCTCGACGATGCCACGCGCCCCCGTCAGGACCCGGCCGTCACCGTCGCGTTCGAGCTCGACGACCCATCGGACATCCCCGGCGATGCCGACACGCCCGCCAAGATTCTTGCCTGGACCACCACACCGTGGACCCTGCCTTCGAACCTCGCACTCGCCGTCGGCCCCGAGCTCGACTACGCCGTGATGCGCGACGACGATGGCTCGCGCTACCTGCTCGGCGAAGCCGTCATCGGCAGCTACGAAAAGCAGCTCGAGAACGCCACCCAGGTCGGCACCCTCAAGGGTTCCGACCTCGTCGGCCGCACCTACACACCGATCTTCCCGTACTTCGCCGACATGGCCGAGGTCGACCCGACCAAGCCTCACCATGGCACCGAACGAGCGTTCCAGATCCTTGCAGGTGACTTCATCGACACCTCCGAGGGCACCGGCGTCGTGCACATGGCCCCCGGTTTCGGCGAGGACGACCAGCGGGTGGTCGGCGAAGCCGGCATCGGCATGGTCGTGCCGGTCGACGACTCGGGTCGCTTCACCGACGACGTCGTCGAGTGGGCCGGTCAGAATGTGCTCGAGGCCAACAGCGGCATCATCAAGCACCTGCGCGAAACGGGTCAGCTGGTCCGCCACGACAGCTACACCCACAACTACCCGCACTGCTGGCGCACCGACACGCCGATCATCTACAAGGCGATGCCCTCCTGGTACGTGAAGGTCACCGACATCCGCGACCGGATGCTCGCCACCAACCAGGCGATCAACTGGGTGCCCGGCCACATCCAGAACGGCCGCTTCGGCCAATGGCTCGAAGGCGCCCGCGACTGGTCGATCAGCCGCAATCGGTTCTGGGGCTCACCGATCCCCGTGTGGGTCAGTGACAACCCCGACTATCCCCGCATGGACTGCTACGGCAGCCTCGACGAACTTGAGGCCGACTTCGGCGTCCGCCCGACCAACCTGCATCGCCCCTACATCGACGAACTCGTGCGCCCCAACCCCGACGACCCGACCGGCACGTCGATGATGCGCCGCGTGCCCGAGGTCCTCGACTGCTGGTTCGAGTCGGGCTCGATGCCGTTCGCCCAGGTGCACTACCCGTTCGAGAACAAGGACTGGTTCGACGAACACTTCCCGGCCGACTTCATCGTCGAATACATCAACCAGTCGCGGGGCTGGTTCTACACGCTCCACGTGCTCGCCACGGCGCTGTTCGACCGTCCTGCGTTCCAGAACGTCATCTGTCACGGGATCCTGCTCGCCGACGACGGCGCCAAGCTCTCGAAGAAGCTCCGCAACTACACCGAGCCAGAGTTGATCTTCGAGAACCAGGGCTCCGACGCTCTGCGGTGGTACTTCATGTCCACCAACATCGTGCGCGGCGGCGATACGCGAATCTCCGATCAGGCGATCGACGATGTCGTGCGGCAGGTGATCCTGCCAATCTGGAACGCCTACTCGTTCTTCACGCTGTACGCGAATGTCGAAGGCCACCGAGCGACATTCACGCCCGACCCGGGACCTTACGCCGATCTGCTCGACCGCTACATCCTCGCCAAGACCCGCGACCTCGTCGCCGCGGTCGAGGCGAACATGGACGACTATGACCTCCCCGGCGCCGCCATGGAGATCCAGGCGTTCATTGACGCCCTCAACAACTGGTACATCCGCCGCAGCCGCGACCGCTTCTGGGGTACGGGTGAAGGCGGCGCCGATCTCGCCGGGCTCGACACGCTCTTCACCGTGCTCGTGACGCTGACCCAGGTCGCAGCGCCGTTCCTTCCGATGATCACCGAGGAGATCTGGTCGGGACTGCGCGACGGCGACGACACCATGCCCTCGTCGGTGCACCTGTCGACGTGGCCCGCCGCCGCGACCTACTGCGACGACCCCAGCCTCGTCGCTGCGATGGACCGTTTGCGCGACGTCGCCTCCACCGGCCTTCGCCTTCGCGAAGATCAAGGTCTTCGCGTTCGTCTCCCGCTCGCGTCGGTCACGATCGCCGGTCGCGATGCGTCGACCCTCAAGGCGTTCGCCGACCTGCTCCGCGACGAACTCAACGTCAAGGACGTTTACGTCACCGAGGAGATCGGCGACCTCGCCACCTTCATCCTTCGCCCCGACGGCAAGGCCCTGGGACCCCGCCTCGGCAAGGACGTGCAGGCCGTGTTCGGCGCCGCCCGATCCGGTGACTGGACCGCCAACGATGACGGCACCGTCGATGTCGGCGGCCACCTGCTCCAGCCCGACGAGTACGAACTGGCGCTCGAGTCACCCGAGGGTGTCGTCGCTGCTGCGCTGCGCTCCAACGACGCTGTTGTCACGCTCGACACCGTCGTCACGCCCGAACTCGAAGCCGAGGGTCTGGCCCGCGATGTCGTGCGCGAGATCCAGAATGCCCGCAAGGCTGAGGATCTCGTCGTCACCGACCGCATCGACCTCTGGGTCGACGCCGCCTCGGCCACCGTCGCCGCTGCGATCGGCACCCACGAGGCCTATATCGCCGAACAGGTGCTCGGCACGTCGATCACGCTGGGCGCCGGCCCCGACGAGTTGTCGGCGCACGAGGCCACGGTCGGCGGCGAGCCCCTGCGCTTCTCGCTGAAGGTCAGCTGATCGGTGATCGCCGGAGGCGGCGGTCAGTTACGACTGGCCGGCATGTTCCGGTAGATGTACTGCACGATTTCGTCGGGGTTGCGCGACTGCATCATCAGCTCGCCCGGGCCGGTGAACACGAAGACGAAACCCTCGCCGGTCTTGGCCGACTTCATGAACGAGTCGCTAGCCCGCGTGAGTTCCATCTGGACGCTTTCGGCGAAGGCGACCATGTGGTTCGTGTCGACGACCACCTGCTGGCCGGGCTGCAACTCGAAGCGGTCGAGCGCGCCGTAACACGACAGCACGACCTTGCCCTGCCCGCTCGCCCGCAGGAGGAAACCGCCTTCGCCACCGATGAGGTTGCGCATCCCACCCCACTGGGTGTCGATCTCTACACCCATCTCGGCGCACAAGAACGAGCCCTTCTGGATGAGCAACGGCATTTCGGGGGTGACGTCGAAGATGGTGACGTCGCCCGGCAACGAGGGAGCGAAGTCGATCCAGCCGCCGTGGGCTGAGGCCGTTGCCGTCGTCATGAACAACGACTCGCCACCGAGGACGCTGCGTTTGAGGCCCTTCATCAGGCCACCCTCGATCTTTGCGTCGAGATTGAGGTCGGCGGCCATCGCCATCATGGCGCCCGATTCGGCTCGGATCGCCTCAGAGGGACCGAGGATGGCGCGCGCCACCGAGAACGAGGGGTTGTGTCGCAGTTGGATCTCCATGCGGCGATCGTAGGCCAACCATCTCACCGCGTGCGCTCGGCTCGACGCGCTGCGGGTTCCGGTCCGCATCGTCACCGACGGCCTGTGGGAGGGTCGCGCCATGACTGAACCTCGAGTCGCGCTCGTTACCGGTGGCGCTCGCGGCATCGGTGCCGCCGTCGCCCGCCGGCTCCACGCCCAGGGCCGCCGAGTCGTTCTAGCCGACCTGCTCACCACCGAGGCCGAGGCGCTGGCCGACGAGCTCGACGGCCACGCCTACCGCTGCGACGTCACCGACTCCGACGGCGTACGCGACATGGTCTCGGCGATCGAGACCGACCTCGGCCCGGTCGACGTGCTCGTCAACTGCGCCGGGTTCGATCGATTCGTGCGCTTCGTCGACACCGACGAGGACTTCTGGGACACGATCATCGACATCAACTACAAGGGCACCCTGCGCACCTGTCACGCCGTCCTTCCGGGCATGACCGAACGCGGCTGGGGCCGCATCGTGAACTTCGCCTCGGATGCGGCTCGGGTCGGCAGTTCGCTCGAATCGGTCTACGCCGGCGCGAAGGCCGGCGTGATCGGTTTCACAAAGACGATCGCTCGAGAGACCGTGAAGAAGGGCGTCACCTGCAACGTCGTGTGTCCCGGCCCGACCGACACGACGCTCATCCGGGAGATGGGTGAACAAGGCGAGCTTCCGGCCAAGATCGTCGGCGGGCTCGACCGTGCCATGCCGATCGGCCGGATGGCGCAGCCCGACGAGATCGCCTACGGCGCCACCGTCTTCACCCACGATGACGCCCTCTTCATCACCGGCCAGACCCTTTCGGTCAGCGGCGGCCTCACGATGGCCTGACGCCGCCGCGTCGATAGCGTCCTGGCATGCCGTACCAGCTCGCAGCGCTGATCGCCGCCTCGCTCTGGGCCACCTCGAGCATCATCGCCACCGACGTCGTGCGCCGGATCGGCGGACCGCGCTTTACCCGGGTCCGCATGGTCGTGGTGTGCGTGCTCCTCGGCACGATCGTGACGATCCGTGGCGGGTGGGAGACCCTCGCCGTCGACGACCTCTGGCTCGTGGGGCTGTCCGGCCTGGTCGGCCTCACGATCGGCGACATTGCGCTGTTCACGGCGATGAGCCGGATCGGCCCACGACGGACCTCAGTGCTGTTCACTGCGAACGCGCCGATGGCAGCGATCGGCGGTGTCTGGTTATTCGGCGAGACATTTGACCTCGTGTCGGGCACCGGCGCCGTGCTGACGGTCGTCGGCATCCTGCTTGCGGTCGTCTACGGCAACCGAGCCGGTGCGAGCGACACGTTCGAAAAGATCGAGGGCTCGTTGCCCATCGGCGCGTTCTGGGGATTGATGGGCGCCGTGGGGCAGGCTGCAGGCGCGCTCGCTGCGAAGCCCGTGCTCGACGACGGGGCCGACACGCTCGCGGTTGCTGCGACTCGGGCGATCATCGCAACGGTGGCAATGTGGATCGTCGCCCTCCCCAGCGACAGCCAGTTGGGCGCCACTCGACGGGGCCGAATCACACCGCGAGACTGGGTGATCATCGTCGTGTCCGGCACGATCGCCATGGTGATCGGCCAGTCACTCGTCCTCTATGCCCTTGGCGAGGGCGACGCAGGCATCACAACGATCCTCTCGTCGACAACGCCGGTCCTCTTGTTGCCGGCGCTGTGGGTGATCACACGAAAGCCTCCGGCGCTCGGTGCCTGGATCGGTGCCGGCCTGTCGGTGCTCGGCACGTCGCTTCTGATCTGATCCGGGGCCACGCGACACCGATCGCTTCAGCCGGGTCCTGATGATTCCGAATTGATATCGAACCCACCCTGGAGGTCTGCCGTGCACGCTCGCCTCATCTCCGTCTTCGCGCTCACCTCTCCAATTGCCACAGCGTGTGCTGGCGTGGCCGATGACAACGCCGCTCCGGTGGCGACCACCACCCTGGTGGAGTCCACGCCATCCACGATCGCGGCATCGACAACGACCTCGGCTCCGACCACCACAACGGAGGCTCCTCTCGGGTCGGCGCCCGTTCCCGGGATCGACTCCCTACCGCGTCGACGCGTGCCTGGGCCGACGAGGACATCGACATTCACAGTTGTGAAAACGGGCCGGGCCATCAAATCGAGATCACGCTTGAGTCCCAGCCGAATGTCATCCCGGTCCCGCTGCTCGAGGAGCTCCTCACCACCGTCGACTTTCGTTCCTTCGAACGATTGCCCGACAGTTTCGGCGCCGATCTCGGTCTCCGCTATCTGGAACTGCAGTTCGTCTCCGAACTCTTCTCGGATTCCAACGAGGCCACCCGGGGGGATCTACGAGATCGGTCTCGCCGGCACGCCCTATCAGATGGGCAACGCGGACATCATCAACGAAGGCATGATCCGAGTCACGGAGGGTTGGGCTAGGCCAGGCCCGGTGCGTCAATCGTCGGCGTCGACCCGGCGGCCGTCCTCCACCAGGTTGATCTCGTAGAGCACCTTGTCGAGCGCATCGCTCGCAGCGATCGCGCTGTACCGCAGCGGATTCTCCGCGGTGACGGTGCTCGGCATCGGCGCCAGAATCGTCCATGGCGTCGGGTGGGCGAACTGTACGACCGAATAGCGATCGCCCTGCTGGCCCTCACCCGACACGACACGATGAATCCCGGGCGGGATCATGCCGTTGCTCAATCGCTCGAGCATCAGACCGGTGTTGATGATCGCAGAGCCCTCCGGCGGGGCGACGTCGGACCACTCGCCGTCGGAGGTCTTGAGCTGCAGACCGGCCGCCGTGGCGCGGGGCAACGCCGTGATGAGGTTGATGTCGGCGTGTTCGCCGGCCCAGACATGCTGTTCGCCGGGCGCCTGCTCCATCGCCGGGTAATGGATTGCCCGGGTGAGGGTGGCGCCATCGGTGAGCATCTCGTCGAAGAAGGTCTCGTGGGCCCCGAGTCCTTCGGCGATGATCCGCAGGACACGACGCTGCAGGTCGGCGACGCTGTGATGGAAGTGCATCAAGAGGTCGCGGACACCCGGCAGGTCGTGCTCGGGAAGGGTCGGCGGACCGTAGCGGTGGGGATACTTCGCTCGCAGCGGGTGGCCATCGCCGAGCGGTGCCCCCCAGTTGAGCATCTCCTTCCAGTCGGGTACGTCGGCGATCGCCGCCGTCTCGACCAGCAGGCCCGTGTAGCCGCTCTGCCCGTTGGAGCCCGGCACGACATAGGTGTCCTTGCACTCCTGGGGAAGGGTGAAGAACGCCTCGAGCTGCGCGTACGCCTCATCGATGAGATCGATCGACAGGTCGTGTTCCACGTAGACGAAGCCGGTGGCGAGGCTGCGAAGCACACCATCGACGACCGCACGGCGTTCTTCGGCGCTTCCGGTCTCGAAGGCGAGTAGATCGACATCAAGGATCTCCATCCGGTCACTCTACCGCCGGCGACGTTGGCGCCCGGAGGCGTATCCGTGTGACGCTGACGCCATGTCCACGACACCGAAACCGCGAGCAGGAGCCGACGACGCCCTCGCCAAGATCGTCACCAAAGACTGGTTCCGGGCGGTCGCCCCCAAGGTCATTCCGCCGATGCACAAGGCGATGAACAAGCTCACCCGGGGCCGCTTCGTTCCGGGCGCCGGACTCGTGCTGTACACGACCGGCGCAAAATCAGGGAAGCGTCGCGAGACCCCGCTTGAAGCGGTGCCGAGCTCGAACGGTTCGTGGGTGGTGGTCGGGTCGAACTTCGCACGCGAGTCCCACCCGGCGTGGACCAGAAACCTGATCGCCCATCCCGAATGCGAGATCTTGGTGCGGGGCAAGACGACGCCGGCAACGGCCACGCTGCTCGAGGGCGACGCCCGCGAGGAGGGGTGGCAAGAGGCCCTCGCCCACTTCGGTGGCTGGCAGGCGTATACGGGCATCACCGATCGTCAGTTCCGGATCTTTCGGCTGACTCCCCACTGAGGGAGCGCCGGAGCCACGAGGCCGACGGGTTCAGTCGTTCTCGAGCGATGCGACCAGGCGAGGCAGGACGCTGGCGAGGACCTCAATCTCGTCGGCTCCGAGTCGGTCGATGAATGCCTCCCGCACGGCCTCGACATGGCCGGGTGCTGTGGCCTCCAACTTCTCGTGCCCGGCGGCGGTGAGTTCGACCCACCAGACCCGGGCGTCGGTGTCGCACCGGACCCGGGCGACATAGCCGTCCCGGCTGAGACGGTCGACCCGCTGCGATAGCCGACTCGGCGAGTTGGTGACCGAACTCGCGAGATCGGACATGCGCAGTCGGTGCCCGTCGGCTTCGCTTAGCCGTACGAACACCTCGTAATCGTCGGTGGTGAGGCCGGCATCGCGCTTGAGCTGGCGATCGGTGGCCGCGAGCACGCGGCGGCTGGCGTCGATCCAACCCCGCCAGGCGAGCTGTTCGGCCTCGGAAAGCCAGCGAACATCGGCGTTTTCGGCGTCGACGTGTGTTGCCGTGCGGGCGGTGGATGCCATGCCGTGCAACCTAGCGGTTTTCGTTTCAACGTTGAAGTTGTGCCGTGCCGGCACACAGGCTGTGGACAGCACCCCAAAATCACTCGCACGACGGGTTTTGACACTGTGCGTAATTTGGGGATAACCCCGATTTTGGTTGGAAACATGGGGATTTCCGGAAAACCTGGGCGCCCCCCTTGACGGAGACGTAATTACGGGGGTGTAATGTTTCACCCGGTCATCACCTGTCCGGGGCGGGACGAAGGTGATGCTGAGAGCCTTCTGCAGACCGACTTGGTGATCTCGGCGAGAAATGCAGAGGGGCACTCATGGCGATCACGGAGGACCGACTGTCCGCAGTCGGCGACAACGGCACGACGGTCGAAACGACCACCACCATGCGCGTGAAGAAGCGCAACGGCTCGCTCGAACCCGTCGATCTCAACAAGATCGTCAACGCCATTGCCCGCGCCTCCGAGGGCCTGATGGGCGTCGACCCGATGGTCGTCTCCACCCGCACGATCTCCGCCCTCGCCGACGGCTCCACCACCCAAGAGCTCGATGAGCTGTCGATCCGCACCGCAGCCGGCCTCATCGTCGAAGAGCCCAACTACTCCAAGCTCGCCGCCCGGATGCTCGCGACCTATGTCGACAAAGAAGTCCGCAACCAGAACGTCCCCTGGTTCTCGGAGTCGGTCACCCTCGGCCACACCCTCGGCCTGATCGGCGACGACGTCCTCGAGTTCGTCACCACCCACGCCCCCGAACTCAACGCCGCCATCAACTCCCAGCGCGACAAGAACTTCGAGTTCTTCGGCCTGCGCACGGTCTATGACCGCTACCTCCTCCGCCACCCCGAGACCCGCAAGGTCATCGAGACCCCGCAGTACTTCTTCCTGCGGGTCGCCTGCGGCCTGTCCACCGATGCCGACGAGGCCATCAAGTTCTACGACCTCATGTCGTCGCTGGCCTACCTCCCGTCGTCGCCCACCCTGTTCAACTCGGGCACGACCCACCCACAGATGTCGAGCTGCTACCTGCTCGACTCGCCCGAGGACTCCCTCGAGG
>MDTA01109989.1_pt1 | contig 10440 bp, 7 predicted proteins | sample 811151 | NCBI WGS metagenome assembly MDTA01 (sample SAMN05326648, study PRJNA326480) | marine metagenome | isolation source: seawater | place: Indian Ocean: South | collected 2010 | reverse complement strand
TTTCTCCATGGAGTATTTATTTTCTACTTTTTTTATTGCTTTATTTGAAATGGAAACAAAATCTATATTGCCTAAAGTAAAATTGTTGAATAATGATTTAAGATCTTTTTCATCAGAGTATAAAAAACCGTCTTGATTATTCTCGATTAATTCTTGATTGTTAGGTATATTTTTAGCAATTACAATACAACCTGCAGCCATTGCTTCTAGTAAAACTTTTGGATTACCTTCAAAGTCAGAAGAGAGTACAAAGAATTTGTATTGTTTGTAAATTTCTAATAAATCATGATACTGTACAACATTATTAATTTTTGTTTGCACATTTAATTCATTACTTTTTTGTAATAAGAAACTTCTTAAAGACCCTTCTCCATATATTACTAAATTAAAACCACTATTTTCTAAAGCCCGAATTAACTCAATTTGATTTTTTTGCCTTTCAAGCCTACCAACATTTAATATTGAATTTTTATTTCTATTTTCTATTGGACTTCTTTCAACTGTAAGTACCCAATTTGGTCTTATGATAATTTTATTTTTATTAGTAAAATTTTTATTTAAAAAATATTCATCTTGAGCACTTGAAACACTATAAATATCTGAGTATCTTAATGACAATGCAGTTAATTTTTTGTACAAAAATCTTACAAACCATTTTTTATCGTCTTCAATGCTGAATTTATACATGTCGTAACCTGTTCTAAGAAATAGAGGCTTGCCAGTTAATATTTTTAGCAAAATTGATATCCAAGAGCCAATTAATTGATTTTGCTTTATAAGGTCAAAATCGTTTATATTCTTTTTTATAATAAAAGGTATATAAAAAGATTGAAGATAACTTAATATCCTAGATTTTCTTTTTTTTAAATATTTATAAATTGGAAAAATATCAAATTCATTTGAATAATTTAGGTCATCTTCTTCACCAAATGTTACAAAAGTAAACTTTATATTTCCTTCATTTGAAAGCCTTTTATAGTAAATTAGTTCTCTTTCAAGAGCCCCTGATTCATACCAGAGTTTTAAAGAATAACCATATGTAAATAAAAGAATGACATGCATTAGAATTATAATAACTCATGATTAGTTTTTGTTTTTTAAAATATATATGAAAAAAATTTTAGTAGTCCATAATAAGTACAGAAATTTAGGTGGTGAAGACATAGCTGTCGCTAATGAGGTCGCCTTACTAAAACAGTATTTTAAAGTTGAAGAATTGTATTTTGAAAACACAATCAAAAATCCAATTAAACAATTTATTTATTTTTTGATTAACAGAAATATAGAAAGTAAAAATATATTATCAAAGGCAATTGAAAATTTTCAACCTGATCTGATTTACATACATAACACTTGGTTTAAAGCTTCAATATCTGTTCTAGAAAAATCTATTGAAAGTAAAGCTGAAGTTGTTCTTAAGGTACACAACTTTAGATATTTTTGTACAAAATCATATACTACAGCTAATCATTTTAAGGAGAATGATAATTGTGATGCCTGCGGTTTAAGTCCGGAATCAATGGGAAGTCTAAATAAATACTTTCAAGAATCTTTTATCAAATCTTTATTAGTTTCTAGATATGGAAAGAAATATTTTAATATATTGAAAACTGGAGATATAAAAATTGCAGTATTGACAAATTTTCATAAAAACTTTATGGAAAAACTGGACATTCCTGATCATAAAATTTATGTTTTTCCAAACTATATCAATCAAGACAATAATAAAGCATTGAGTAGTAATAAAGAAAATTACCTAGTTTATGCTGGAAGAATATCAAAAGAAAAAGGTGTAGATAATTTAATCCAAGAATTTTTATCTATTGAAGAAAATAATTTTAATCTGAAAATTATTGGCGAAGGTCCTCTCAAAAAACAACTTATAAATAAATACGATTCCGATAAAATTGAATTTATTGACTTAATGGAAAATTCTAAAGTTTTAAATTTAATTTCAAATTCTAAAGGCATTGTTACTGCTACTAAACTTTATGAAGGTCAGCCGACATTATTGTGCGAAGCATCGTCATTAGGAGTTCCTTCAATTTTCCCCATGACTGGTGGAATTTTGGAATTTTTCCCAAAAAATTATCAATTAGGATTTGAGCAATTCAACTATTTTGATTTAAGGAATAAAATTAAAGAACTAATTTTTTACAAAAGAAATCCTCAATTAGGCCAAGAAAATAAAGAATACATTAATGAGTACTTAGATAAAAACAATTTAATTCTAAAATTTAAAGAAATGACAAATCTTTAAAATGAGTAATAAAATTTCAGTTTTAATGAGTGTTTTTAATGATGAAGAGAATGTTGAAAACGCAATTCTTGGAATTTTAAATCAGACTTATAGAAATTTTGAATTTTTAATAATTGATGATGCTTCCACAGACTCGACAAACAAAATAATTGGCAAATATCAAAAACGCGATAAAAGAATAAAACTCTTTAGAAATGAAAAAAATATAGGATTAACAAAATCATTAAATCATTTAATTAAAATTGCTGATGGAGAATTTATTGCAAGGCAAGACTCTGATGACATTAGTTTAATTGATAGGTTTGAAAAACAATTATATGAATTAAATAGTAAAGATATTGTTGGCTGCTCTACAAGAGCTATTATTAAAAATTCTTCAAGGATAACTCCCAATAAGTCATATTATTTTCCAAAAAAATTTGTAATGAATATTAAAAACCCTTTTGTTCATGGATCTTTATTTATATATAAAAGTGAGATTTTAAGCATTGGAGGGTACGATGAAGAATTTTATTATGCTCAAGATTATAAATTGATGGCAGACCTATTAGTTGCTAAGAAGAAAGTCACTATATTAAAAGAACCTCTATATATATTGAATCTAAGTAACAACATTTCAACAAAGTTTAGAAAAGAACAAAAATATTTTGCAGACTGTGTAAAAAGTGGAAAAACGCCAAGCAGTAATGGTTTTTAAATGAAGATTGCTATTGGGTCAAAAATTTTAAACAAGGCTTGGGGTGGAGGTAATCTATTTGTAAAAAATTTATCAGAACATTTAGCCAATAATGGTCATAGAGTAGTTTTTGATCTTTTTGATAATGACATTGATTTAATATTATTCACTGATCCAAGATTCTCCTCTGAAAATTCTACCTTTAACCATAAAGACATAAAGTATTTTCAAAAACTTGTAAATCCAAATGTAAAAGTAGTTCATAGAATAAATGAATGTGACCAGAGAAAGAATACTTTTGGAGTTAATGAGTACTACATGTTGGCAAATAAAGTTGCTGACTATACAGTCTTTGTAAGTAAATGGTTAAAAGCAACTTATATAAATGAAGGCTATGAAATTCATAATTCATCTGTCATAATGTCTGGTTCAGATAGTACAATTTTCAATAATAAAAACTACACGGAATGGAAAAAAGAAGATAAATTTAAATTAATTACCCATCATTGGGGTAACAATAAAAATAAAGGATTTGCATTATATAGTCAGTTAGATAATTTATTAGACAATGAATTTTGGAAAAACAAAATATCTTTCGAATTTATTGGAAATATTAATCCTGACTATAAATTTAAAAATACAAAAATAACCAAACCCCTGTTTGGGGAACAGTTAGCTAAAGCATTAAAAAAAAGCAATGCTTATATTACTGCTTCAATTAATGAACCATCTGGAAACCATCATATTGAAAGTTCACAATGTGGGTTACCACTTCTTTACATTAAAAGTGGTGGTATTCCTGAATTTGCTGAAGGCTACGGTTTAGAATACAATTCACAAAATCTTGAAGAAAAGTTGTTAGATTTGATGAATAATTATGCAAATTATTTTAATTTAATGAAGGCTTATCCTTTTAATTCTGAGATTATGTCGAAAGATTACGAAGATTTATTTTTAAGATTAGGAAAAGAAAAAAAAATTAAGGTAAAATTTTCAATTTCAAAGTTGATTATTTTTAAAATTTTCTACAAAATTAGATACTTCGTTAAATTTAACCCAATGGGGAATTTAATATTCAAGAGTTACTTAAAAGTAAGTCTTATAATTAATAAGAATAAAAATATAATATGAATTTAAAAAAATCCGGTTTAAATGGCTACCTTGTAGTACTTTTTCTTTATCTTATTTTTGGAAGGTCCTTTTCTGGTGTTGGTTTCTTTGGATTTAGGATTGGAGAATTATTAATAGCTACGAATTTATTGTTTTCAGTCTTATTTTTTCCATATGGATATTTAAGTAAGTATCAAAAATTTTTTATTTTTGATAAAAAAATATTTTTAATCTCAAAAGTGTTTCTTCTTTCATTCTTGATTTCCCTTTTCGCAACGGGAGGTTCTTTAATTACTCCTTATACATACAGAAGCAGTTCAATTATTTGGTCAATAAACTTTATATTTTTTGGTTATTTTACTTTTAAAAATATTAAAGACGACAGTTGGTTTTTTAAAGCACTACCTTTAGTACCGATTCTTTTGTATACATTAAGCACACTTCACTTTCCTCAGGTTTTAATAAATTTTTTTAATACATATTCTGATACATTTGATTTTGTAAAAGGTTCAGATCTCCTTCTTGCCTATATTGCAACTATGCTTTTTGCTCGAAATAAATTTGATAGAACATATTCAGGCTTCGCTTATTTTTTATTTATAAGTGCTCTATATGTTCCACTGTTTCTTTATAAAAGCAAAGGAGCTTTTTTTCCTGCTGTATTGTTCATAATTTTTAATATGTTCTTTTATGGAAAATTTATATCAAAAAATAAATTAAAAGCATTAAGCATATTAATTATTTCTGTACCAATTTTTCTTGCATCTACTTTTAATTCGTATGGTAATTTAACATTTAAAAAAGCAGGAATGGATGGGGTTTCACAACCAGAAAATTTAGTACAGGCAGTTCCAGACGCGTTCTCAGTTATTTTAAATGAAAAAAATACATCTGAGATTTTTGCTTCATTCTTTATATATGAAGGAAGACTTTATTCACAAGAACAAATGGCTAATTGGAGACTCCAAATTTGGCAAGATGTTGCCAGAGATTTATTTTGGAATGCAAATTATTATCAAGATCCGGTAAATTATCACTTAGTTCGAGAACAGCTAGATCGAAGGAATGATATATTTCTAACTGGTTTTGGGTACAATGAAATACTTCCAGCAATGAATCACTGGGAAAGACAAGGGAATGATGGTTCTAACCAAAATCCTCATAACTTTTTTGTTTACGCATTAGGAAGAGGCGGGTTGTTTTTAGCCTTATTAGTCATAACGTTTCATACCCTTACAATTAGTTATTGGTATAAAAAATATAAAAATTTTCAAATTTTATATTTTATCCTCCCTGTTTTATTTGCAGCCTTTTTTGATGCTGCAATGGAAAGTGTTAGATACCCTTTCATCTATTATTCTTTCTTTGGATACTTTGCAAAAAATGGAATTAATAAATAATTTAAATTAACTATACTTACTAACTATGAAGACAGCATTGATAACTGGAATAACCGGACAAGACGGATTTTATTTAACTGATTATTTGCTAAAAAATAATTATAAAATTCATGGAACAATTAGAAGATCATCTTTAATCAACACTTCAAGGATAGATCCTTTAATTTCTGAATATCAAAAATCTGGAAGGTTAAATTTACACTACTCTGACTTATTAGACTCGGCATCAGTAAGTAGTTTAATTAATACTATTATGCCAGATGAAATCTATAACTTAGGTGCACAATCCCATGTTGCGGTGTCCTTCCAAAATCCTGTATTTACAACACAAGTTGGAACACTCGGTTCAATCTCAATACTCGAAGGAATTAGAAATTGTGAAAAAGATATTAAATTTTACCAAGCATCTTCATCTGAAATGTACGGAGGTGAAGGCGCTGTAACATTAAATGAGAAATCTGTTTTTAATCCAAAAAGTCCTTATGCGGCATCTAAAGTCTTTGCACATCAAATGACAACTATTTACAGAGATTCGTATGATGTTTTTGGAGTAAATGGTATTTTATTTAACCATGAATCACCACATCGAGGTGAAACTTTCGTTACTAGAAAAATAACTAGAGCAGTTGGAAGAATATCTCTTGGAATGCAGAGGAAAATAACTCTTGGAAACCTTGATGCCTCAAGAGACTGGGGATTTGCTGGAGATTATGTTAAGGCTATGCATTTAATGATGCAACATGAAAAAGCAGACGATTGGGTAATTTCTACCGGAGAGACTCATACAGTAAGAGAGTTTGCAGAAATTGCATTTGCAAGAGCTGATTTAGATTATGAAGAATTTGTTCAAACCTCTGAAAAATATTTTAGACCTAATGAAGTTGATTATCTATTGGGAGATAACTCAAAGGCAAAAAATGAACTTAAATGGACTCCAGAAACATCTTTCAAAGAACTTGTTGAACTCATGGTCGATAGTGATCTTGAGTTAGCTAAGCAAGAAAAAGTTTTGTGTGATAGTAATTTAATTAAACCTACTTGGGAAAACCCAACTTAAATATTTTCTTTATACCAACTATAAGTATTTTCTATTCCTTTTCGTAAACTAATCTCTGGTTTCCAACCATAACTATTTATCAACTTGCTATCCAAAAGCTTTCTTGGATTTCCATCAGGTTTTGAACTATCGAAAGAAAGAACCCCTTCATAACCAACAACCTCTTTAATTATTTCAGATAGTTGCAGGATAGAAACTTCCTCTCCACTCCCAACATTTAGTAAATCTTCTCTAATATCTTGTTGTATGACTTCATTTATACAATTGGCTAAATCATCTACATACAAGAATTCTCTTAAAGGTTTTCCAGTGCCCCAAATAAGAAATTCACTATGTTTTTGCTCTTTTGCTTTATGCATTCTGTGAATTAGAGCAGGAATAACGTGACTATCCATTTCTGAAAAATTATCATTTGGTCCGTATAGATTTGTTGGCATCAGATTTATTACGCTATGACCATACTGACTTGATAGAGATCTACCCATTTCTATTGCTGTTAATTTAGCCATTGCATATGGTGAGTTTGTTGGTTCTAACGTTCCGGTCATTATTGCGTCTTCATTTATAGGGTTAGATGCATTGAGAGGATAGATACAACTACTTCCAAGATTTATAATTTTTATTGAATTATTGTCGATGCATGACTCCAAAATATTCATATTAATTTTTAGATTTTCCAGTAAAAACTCAACCCTATTTGTGTTGTTTGCATGAATACCTCCAACCCTTGCAGCTGCAATTATAAGAATGTCTGGATCAACAGTCGCAATAAGTTTTTTTGTATCACCAAAGCTGAAAAGATCAGTATCTTTTCTTGTAGAAGAAACAATATTGTAGGAAGGATTGCTTTCAAGTATTCTTTTGCAAGAAGACCCTACAAGTCCATTTGATCCTAAAATGAGAATATTTTTATTTTCCATATTATTTTTGACACATTACATTATATTTAATATTTTTTCTAATTTTGTGTTGAATGCATCTAAATTTAAATATCTTGATACACTAGTTTTTGCATTTACAGAAATATAATTTAAAGTTTCGTTATCTTCATAAATATTATCTATAGTTTTTTTCCAACCCTCTAAACTATTGTCATCAACAAACACAATATTTTTTTTATTTAAAAACAATTCAGTATCCCAAAACCCTTCTGTTTTAGAAATTATTACGGGTACTCCTGATGACATTGACTGTAAACTTACACTTTGACCAGATGGTTGAAAAGTTTCTTTTAAAGGTATTATTACAATCCTAGATTCAGCATAATAGTTTCTTATTTCATCATCTGTTAAAAGCGACTCATTCCAATTTCCTGAAATTAATCTACAATTTTTTGGTACTTGAGATTTATTGATATTATTTGTGATACAAGTAAAAGGAATTTCTGGATATGCTTCAGCAATTTTTAAAAATAAATCATAATCTCTATTGCCATCATTTCCAATGAATAATATTTTTTTATTTAAGGTCACATCAACATCTTGTTGCTCCCAAAAGTTTGTATCTATAGAAAAAGGTAAGAATTTAAATTTCTTAGAATATTTTGGAAAAGTATTTTCTGCAAATCTTATTTCTCCCTTACCTAAAAAAATTAAATTGTTTGAAATCTTTAACAAAATTTTTATTAAAAAATTTTGAATAGTTTTAGTTAAAAACGCATCCCTTTTTTTGCTAAACAAACCCATAACAATGACATATATCTCTATTTTTTTATAAGACTTTACTAGTAATAAAAAAGGTAAAATTGACAAAGCTAATCTATCATTGGTAATAATTAATTTTTCTGTTTTTGTTAGCTTTTTATAATTCTGTACAGATAAAATTTCTGTAAAATAAAAAGGTAAATTAGAAATCTTTCTCATTATTTTGTCAATGATTCTAAGTATTTTTTTAAGTCCAGTGACTTCTGCCTGTTCTTGAGACATCTCTATTATTTCAACATGATTTCCTTTGTTTATAAAATGATCAACGCCATAAAAAAACTCTTTTGCTTTATAGTTTTTATGAAGTAACTTATCTTTTCGACCAGATCCAAAAACGTAGGTTATATTTAACTTATTCATCTGAATATATTTATGATAGCTTTAGGGTAGTGTAAGATTAAAAGTTTTATTTTAAATTAAACTTATTAACCAAGGAATAAAATGTGTGGCTTTATAGGTGAAATAACAAAAGAAAAATCAAATATTGAAAGTTTAAGGATTGCAAATAAACCCATAGTTTGCCGCGGACCAGACAATACTTCTGAAATTCACTCTTCGAACGATAAATTATTTAATGATAAACATGGAGAATATAATATTTCTTGGATTTTTAATAGATTGTCTATATTAGAACTTTCTGAACTTGGCAATCAGCCAATGATTTCAATGCAATATAAAACAATGATGATGTTTAATGGTGAAATCTATAACTATAAAGAGTTAAAGACTGATCTAATTAAGAAAGGGATAAAATTTAATTCCCATAATTCTGATTCAGAAGTTCTTCTATTGGGATTATCCCACTATGGCGTAAAATTTATTGACAGGCTTATTGGTCAATTTTCTATTGTATTTTTTGATTATGAAAAAAATGATCTTTATTTAATTAGAGACAGATTAGGTCAAAAGCCTTTGTTTTACAACATCCATAAAAACAAAGTAATTTTTTCTTCAAACTTAAAATCAATATACAATCTTGAAAATGACCACAAAATTTCAAATAACCAATTAGTTAATTATATTAATTTTGGAGTAGTCCCATCTCCTAATACGATTTTTGAAGACATTTCAAAAGTTTCGCCAGGAACATTTATAAGAGTAAATTTAGATAATTTTTCATTTGAGAAAACAACATACTGGAGTCCTAGCGATTATATAGATTCTAAAAAATTTAATGAAGATAGATTCTTTGATTTGTTTTCAAAATCAATAGACCACAGACTTGTTTCAGATGTACCAATAGCAAATTTTTTATCAGGCGGTTTGGATTCTACATCTATAGTAAAAAGCCAATTTGATAATAAAAGCGAAACAATTAATACTTTTACTATTGGTGTTGATGATCAGAAATATGATGAATCAGGTTGGGCAGAACTTGTTTCTAAAAAATATCAAACTAATCATACTCTTGTAAATATTAATTCTAAATTTGATAATGATATAATTTTGGAATCAATAAATGCATTTGACGAACTTTATTCAGACCCTTCTACAGTGCTCAGTTATCAAATTAGTAAAGTTATATCAAAAAATTATAAAGTTGCTATTTCAGGAGATGGTGGAGACGAGCTCCTTGGGGGATATAAAAGAATTAGTCTTATGTTAAAAAGACGTACTTTGCCTAATTCTTTTATTAATTTTCTAAATAAAATTTATCCAAACCACTACGGTTCATCTCAAGAAATTTTATACAGAAAAAGAGATTCGGCAATGTCCTACGCTTCTTTTTTTGAAGATAATAACTTATTAAATCTTTTGAATTTAAATCCTGCCGACAGATATAGTGAGTTGTTTTTTAAAGAAAGTGGCAACGATTATAAAAATTTACTTTTATCTGATTATAAATTTTATCTCCCCGAAATGATGATGCTAAAAGTTGACAGATCTTCTATGGCAAATTCACTTGAAGTTAGATCACCGTTTGTAGATCATAAGTTAGTAGAGTATGTTCTTTCAACAGAATCTAATTTCATGGATAGTGGTCCAAAATCTTTGCTAAAGAACTATCTGAAACCTGACTTTAATCATGATTTTTTAAATAGGCAAAAACAAGGTTTTGTTTTTGACTTGGAAAACTGGGTTTATAAGAATATTGATTTAATACATGAAACAATAAATTCAGGAGAAATATTAACCGATTTAAATAAAGATATAATAAATGTAATAAGTAAAAGAAAAACAAGAGTAAATGCGTTAAGAATATGGAAATTATTCATATTAGAAAAATATTTAGG
>MDTA01046779.1_pt1 | contig 10440 bp, 10 predicted proteins | sample 811151 | NCBI WGS metagenome assembly MDTA01 (sample SAMN05326648, study PRJNA326480) | marine metagenome | isolation source: seawater | place: Indian Ocean: South | collected 2010 | reverse complement strand
GTGATTCTGATTATAAATCAAAGCTAGTAGTTGGAAACATTAATGATAATAACATTTCCGAATTATGGAAATCCGATAAATACGGGGAATATAGAAGAATACATATTTCTAATAGTAGAAAAAATTTACACCCTTGTAACAATTGCATTGTAACGTAATGAGTAAGAAGAAAAAAATTTTAATATTAGGCGGTAGCTCTGATATAGGGAGGGAATTAGTAGAAAAATTTCTAAAAAATGACTATGAGGTTACTGCTCATTATTCAAAAAATAAAGATAATTTAACTAAAATAAAAAAAAAATATAAACAATTATCAATTGTTCAAAAAAACTTTGATAAAATTTCTAATAATAATATAGAAAATTTGTTAAAAGATAGAAAATTCAATAACTTCGATATTATCATTAATTTAATAGGTTTCATCGACAATAAAAGTTATGACGATTATAATTTAAATAATCTAATTAATTCTCTAAAAGTAAATGCACTCATTCCAAATTTAATAGTCAGAAAAAATATAAAACATATGATAAAAAGGAATTGGGGAAGAATTGTAAATTGTACAACTGTTGGTATCAAATTTGGTGGTGGTGAATTCTCTTATAATTATAACTTAGCAAAGCACTGTCTAGAATTTATACCAGGGAAATATAAATTATGGGCAAAAAAAAACGTATTAATTAACAATATAAGAATAGGTCACGCTAAAACAAAAATACATCATAGAATGAAAAAGATTTTAAAAGGTAAAAACAGAATTAAGCTAATACCTATGCAAAGAATGATAGATCCAAGTGAGATGATAGAATATATTTACTTCTACTCTACCCATTTAAATTCTTACATGACTGGTGAAACTATATCTGTCTCTGGCGGTGAATAATGAAAATCTCTGTATCGAATATTGCTTGGGGTAACGGAAATTTTGATGATTTTATAAACTTAATTAAAGAAAATAATTGTGAAGGTATAGAGTTAGCACCAAGTTTGATATGGGATGAGCCGATAAACTCCAATCAAAACGAGAGATCAGTCATTAAAAAAAAAATTAGAAATAGCAAACTTGAACTTACAGGTTTTCACTCATTACTTTTTACCAGACCAGATTTACAACTTTTTAAAGATAAAGAGAGTAGAAAAAAAACATTGAATTATCTAAAAAAAATTGTTGATCTTTGTTCTGACCTAGAGGGCAAACAAATCATTTTTGGTTCACCAAATAACAGGTCTTTACTTGGTAATGATTATAATATTTGTTTAAGACAATTTTTAGAGGATATAAATGAAATCACAATTTATTGTAGTAAAAAAGGCGTGATATTTTGCATCGAACCTTTAGGTAAAAATTATACTGATTTTATTATTTCCAATGAAGAAGGCGGAGAAATTGTAAAAAAAATTAATAGTGAACATTTTAAATTACATTTAGATACTAAAACTTTTTTTTTTACAAAAGAAGATCCAATGTTAATTGTCGAAAAGTATCAAAATTTTATACAGCATGTACATGTAAGTGATGAAAATTTGCAAAGACCGGGTTTAATTAACAAAATTAAAGATCATCGATCAATGATTAATGCATTACAAAAAATAAAATACGACAAATTTCTTTCAATAGAGATGAAAAAAGATGATATTGCCTCTATAGTTAAAGGCATACATTTTGTAAAAAATAATTATATTTTAAATTAATGTACGATTTTAGTTATAAAAATATTAATAAAGTTAAAAAAGATCCAAAAGATTATTTAGTTTTTGTTAAAAGATTATTACCTAGATGGATTAATGGAATACCAGATAGCGAGTGTGTAGCAATCTTTGAAACATTAGATCTTTTAAGGAAGAGAAAGAAATCAAAACTTTTCCTAGCAGAAACTGGTTGCGGCGCAAGTACAATAGCTATGTTTTTACATTGTTCACTCTATGGAGGTAAAATGTTTAGCTGGGATACTAATGCTAACAAAGGTTCATTTTTAAGATCAGTTTTATCTGAAAGCATTGGAAAATCATTGAAAGTCGATGTTAATGAAATTTGGGAATTTATAGGCTTTGATAGCACAGACCCACATATTGGAATGAATATTTTAAAAGAAAAAAAGGTAAAAACAGATTTTTGTTTTTTTGACTCATGGCACACATTAAAACACGTGATGAGTGAAATAAAATCAGTGGAAAGCTCCCTTTCTAAACAATTCATTTTGGCATTTGATGATGCATATTACAAAAAAAAAAACTTCAATTTTTCGTACATAAATATGTTGAGAAGTAAAATGAAACTTAAAAAAATTAAAGAACCAGTAAATAATAATTGTTTATCATTTTTTGTTGAAATTGAAAAATATTTAAAAAGAAAATATAGTTCAGTAAAAAGACTTAAGAGTTCCTATAAAAAAAATTTCAAAAAAGATATTTTTTTCAAATATTATGATGCTGATAGAAAATTCATGAATAGTTTAGGTATGGAAGAAAAAAATAAACTTTCTTATAGATACGAATCTTTTTTTGTCAAAAAATAAATCCATAAAAAATGGTACCGAAAAATAATCTAAAGAAATATTTTAGAGAATGGAGTTTTACTAAAAAGTCATATGTAAGATGGGTTTCAAATTCTAAATTAAGAAATTATTCAGCAAAAAATTTAGTAATAAGAGGTTTATCAATTTGGTGGGCAGCAAGTTTAGTCTCTAAAGATAATTTAAATAAGAAAATTTGGTATGTAAATCTTAATAAAATTTTGAATAAAAAGCCTTTAAATTCTAATCTAGGTAATAATTTTTTTATATTTTATACGATTTTTTTTCTAAAGTATTTTAAAAATTTTTTTTTATACATTGCATGGAATATCATCTTAAAATTTATTTCATTTACTAGATTTAAATCAATAAATCAAAAAAGATGCTTTCATAGCTTTAATTACAATTTTTTCTACGATAAAAATCAAAATTTAGTTTTAGATCGATGCTATAAATATGCTTTTACAAATCAGATCAAAAAAAATTTTTATTTAATTAATGTTATTAATAGATTGAAATTTTTATTTGAACTCTCAAAGTTTAAAAGCAAAAAAATAAATTATATTATTGCAGATGAACAAATCAGCATCAGAGATATTGTAGAGGTTTATTTTAAAACACTATTTTTTCTTTTTAAATTGCAAATTTTTTTAAATGATAATAAAGAAATATTTCATATAGGGAATATTGATTGTAAAAAAGTTCTAAAACCTTTTTTTATTTCATCATTTGCAGGAGAAATACAAAATAATATTCTCACAGGTATATCGGTCGGCAAGTTTTTAAAAAAAAAGGATATAAAATATTTTATTAATTACGGTGAATTTACTCCTGGCTATAGACCAATATACCATTTTGCAAGAAGTTCGAACAAGAATGTAAAAATTTTTACAATTCAACATGGAAATGCAAATACTAATTTAATTTATAATTTAAGTGATAAATCAGAGTTTACCACTAATTTTATCAATACTGGAAAAACATATTCACCTTGTCCTGACGTTTATTTTACTCACGGTCCTCAATTTAACAAAATATTGAATTCGTATTTTAAATCTTCAAAAATAATAGGACCATTAAAGTATGATAATAATTTAGTTCTAAAAAAAAGAAATAATTTTTTTAAAACCAAAAGAGAAAGAAAAAAAAATATTTTAATTTGTCCATCCATAGGTGATCATGAAATAATTTTAAATTTTTTAAAACTTTCAGTAAACGATAAACATAATTTTTTTCTTTCACCACACCCTGTTTACTCAAAATATGTAAATGAATATTTAGTAACATTAAAAAAAGATTGTAAGATTTTTTACTCCAAAAATAAAACTACAAATGAACTATTGAAAAAAACTGATTTAGTGATTTGTGGTTTTTCGACAATTGCTCAAGAGGCTGCGATTTTAGGTATTCCAAGTATAAGACTTCTCAATTTAGAAAAACCCTTTTTTCACGATATACAAGATAGAATTAAAATTGTCTCTGATGCCAAAATTTTAAAAAGTATTTTAAACAAAGAAAATTTTAATATATTTTTAGGAAATAAAAAATTAATAGAGAAAAAATTTTATAACAAATTAGACAATAAAGCCTTTATGAGATTTGAACAATTCTTAAGATAAGATGAGATTAAAAAAATTTTTACTTCCAAAATATAAGACTGAATTGGAGAGAGTCGGTGGAGCAAATGACGGCGGTTATCCAATGTCTATTAAAATTTTACAGAAAACCAATTATCTCTTTAGCATAGGACTTGGTGAAGATTGGACTTTTGAACACAATGCTTCAAGAATAAATAATAATCTCAAAATTTTTATGTTTGATGCACAAGTGAATTTTAAAAATTGGATTAAAAAGCTTATTAAAGAATTATTTTATTTTTTTTCTCTCAAGTTGAGTATTAAAAAAGTTATTTCTACCATTTTATTATATTTAAAATATATATTTTTTTTCGATAATAAAAAAAACTTTCACATAAAAAAAAATATAGTAAACAGTAAAGAAACAATCATAAATGAAGAATATGAAAAAAAATTCGAAGATATTCTTCAACTAAGGAACAAAAAAAATATTATATTAAAGATTGATATAGAAGGAAATGAATACAGAATTTTAGATGAAATAATAAAAAATCAAAAAATAATTGAATTTTTAATTATTGAATTCCACGAAATAGATTTGATGGAAATTCATATAAAAAAATTTATAAAAAAACTTAAACTCGACCTAGTGCACGTACATATCAACAATTTTGGTGGCAAAAATAAATTAGGCTATGCAAGAGTAATTGAGACAATGTTTTCAAAGAGAAAATATAACAAAAGAAGAAAAAGTATAGATAATAAGTTCCCAAATGAGCTTTATGATCAACCTAACAATAAGATCCAAAAAGATGAAAAAATTGTATTCAAGTAAGCTAAAATTTAATAAAGACTTTCAAAGTCTTAAAAAGGCTTTTTATAAAAAAAAGATCTTAATTACTGGACATACAGGATTTAAAGGATCTTGGCTTACTTTATGGTTATTAAGTTTTGGTGCAAAGGTTTATGGAATTTCAAAAGATATTCCGACTAACCCATCGCACTATAAGCAATTAAATATTTCAAAAAAGGCTAAGGGTTATTTTTTTGAAATACAAAATAAGTATAAGCTTCAACAAACTGTAAAAACGATTAAACCAGATTATATTTTTCATTTAGCTGCGCAATCTATTGTTAAAAAATCTTTTACCGATCCAGTAACGACGTGGAACACAAATTTAGTAGGAACGATGAGTCTTTTAGAGTCTCTAAGAAATGTTAATTTTAAAAAGGAGATGATTGTAATATTAATCACTAGTGACAAAGCTTATAAAAATCTAGAGCTTAAAAGGGGTTACAGAGAAAATGATTTATTAGGTGGCGAGGATCCATATAGCGCTTCAAAAGGTAGTGTGGAGATTTTAATAAATTCTTATATTAGGTCCTTTTTTAGGAATAAAAAAATAAAATTTGGAGTCGCAAGAGCTGGTAATGTTATTGGTGGTGGAGACTGGTCCTATGAAAGGCTTATCCCTGATTGTGTAAAGTCTTGGTCATTAAATAAAAAAGTTTTTCTTCGAAATCCTAACTCAACAAGACCATGGCAACACGTATTGGAAGTTTTATTTGGTTACTTAAAGCTAGCATATTTTTTAAAAAAAAGATTTATTAGTTCGAATGAAGCTTTTAACTTCGGGCCAACAAAATCAAAAAAAATGAGAGTAATTGATTTAGTAAAACAAATGAGAATTCATTGGAAGAAAGTTGAATGGAAATTATTATCTGAGAGAAAAAAAACCTATAAGGAGGCAAGACTTCTTCAGCTTAACTCAAATAAAGCTAAGAGAAAATTAAAATGGAAATGTATTCTTTCTCAAAAGCAAACAATTAAATTAGTAAGTGAGTGGTATAAACATTTTTATTCGACAAATTCTAAAAGAATTATCTCTAATGAACAAATTAATTTTTATGAAAAATTAATTAATAAGAAAAAACAATGAAAGTCGTAATATTAGCAGGAGGATTAGGTTCGAGATTATCTGAATACACTAAAGTTTTACCGAAACCTATGGTTAAAGTACTGGGTACACCGATAATAGTGAGAATAATAAAACATTATCATAAGTATGGTTTTAAAGATTTTCTAGTAGCAAGTGGCTATAAATCAAAAATTATTGAAAAATACTTTAAAAAAAATCACAAAAATTTAAGAATAAAAGTTTTTAATACTGGTCTAAAAACAATGACTGGAGGAAGAATTAAAAGGCTTGCCAAGATCTTGAATAAAGAAAGTTTTTTACTTACTTATGGAGATGGAGTCTCAAATGTGAATATTAAAAACTTAATCAAATTTCATCAAAAAAAGAAAAATCTCGTTACTTTAACAGCTGTGAGACCACCTGCAAGATTTGGCGGTGTAAAAATTAGCGGTTCAAAAGTAAAATATTTTAAAGAAAAATCTAGTTTAGATGAGGGTTGGATTAATGGTGGTTTTTTTGTAATGGAACCAAAATTTTTAAATTATATCAAAAATGATTTTACTGTTTTAGAAAGAGGCCCTTTAGAAAAAGTTTGTAAAATGAAAAAACTTGGAGCTTTCAAACATCAAGGTTTCTGGCAGTGTTTAGACACCATCAGAGATAAAATAATTTTAGAGCAAAAATTAAGATTAAAAAAATTTTAAATCATTAAATACCAATGAGTAAAAATTTAATTAGTATTATCATGAATTGTCATAATGGTGAAAAGTATTTAAAACAAAGTATCGAAAGTATTTTAAATCAAAATTATAAAAACTGGGAATTAATATTTTTTGACAATCAATCAACAGATAATAGTATTTCAATTATTGAACAATTTAAAGATGAAAGGATTAAAATTTTTAGATCTAATGAAAAACTTTCTTTATACAATGCTAGAAACGAGGCGATTAAATATACTAATGGAAATTTAATAAGTTTTCTTGATACAGATGATAAATGGGATAAGTTTTTTTTAGAAAAACTTTTAAATGATCTTATTTCTAACGATTGTGATTTAATATATTGCAATTACTTTGTAGTGGATGAAATTAAAAAGAAAACATATTTGAACGAAAAAAATTTTTTACCTTCTGGAAGAATTACTCAAAGCCTTATTTCAAATTATAAAATTGGAGTAGTAGCAGTATTAATTAAAAAAAAACTATTTGACCAAAATCAATTTGACAAAAGTTACGATATAATTGGTGATTTCGACTTTTTCATAAAGTCGAGCCTAAAATACAAGTTTTGCGCTAATCAAGAGCCTCTCGCTTTTTACAGAGTTCACTCAAACAGTTTATCAAATAAGAGAATTAAACTCCATGCTGCAGAATTAAAAGATTGGTTAAATAAGAATAAAATTTTTTATAAAAATTACAATCTTTACAGTATTGAATTTTATCTTAGAAAGTTGCAAATTAAAGTCTTATTGCAAAAAATTAAAAAAATATTTGGACCGTTAGCTCAAAAGTAGAGTACTCGCTTGACATGCGAGGGGTAGTAGGAGCGTTACCTACACGGTCCACCAAATAAACTGCAAAATCAGTAAAAAAAGATTAAAACTAATTATTGAAAAGATAAAATAATGTATTATTAAGTCAGTTTATGGGAATAAAAGTTTTATTTATTTATCCGAATACATTTGGCATGAATATGCTGCCTCCAGCGATAGCATTGTTTTCATCACTGCTAAAAGAAAGAGGACATAAAGTTGAGATTTTTGATACTACGTATTACTCCATGGATCACGGAATTGACTCTGATGGTTCAAAAATGGAGAACTTAAACGTAATGCCTTTCGATATGGGCTCAAGAGGAATACGATTAAAAAATTCTGATTGGAAAGTTGATTTAGATAATCATATAAAAAAATTTAATCCTGATTTACTCGCCATTTCATCGACTGAAGATATGTGGGAACTCGGTATGAAGGTTTTAGAGGAATTAAAAGAGTATAAACTAAAGAATGATATTCCAGTAGTAGCGGGAGGCGTATTCTGTACTTTTGCCCCAGATATTTGTATTAGCTATCCTTTAGTTGATATGGTGTGTGTTGGAGAAGGTGAACAAGCAATTGTTGATTTATGTGAAAAAATTGAAAAAGGGGAAGACTTTAAGAACGTTACAAATTTATGGGTGAAAGATAAAGAAGGAACTATAACTAAAAATACAATTATTAAACCCGTTGATGTAAATAAAAGCCCAAATTTAGATTTATCATTATTCGAAGAAAACAGATTATATAGGCCCATGGCAGGAAAAATTTATAAGATGGTACCAGTCGAAACACATCGAGGCTGTCCATTTACATGTTCTTTTTGCAATTCACCAGATCAAAATAGACTATATAAAAATGAAACAGGATCATCTTTTTTCAGAAAAAAAAGAATTGATCTAGTTTATGAGGAATTAAAATATTTTAAAGAGGAAATAGGAGTAGAATACAACTATTTTTGGGCAGATACCTTTCTTGCATATAATGCAAATGAATTTGATGAATTTTGTGAAATGTATAAAGAAATCAACCTTCCTTTTTGGATGCAAACAAGACCAGAAACTGTAACAGAAGAAAAAATAAAGAAACTTCAAAAGGTAGGTCTACATAGAATGGCGTTCGGCTTAGAACATGGAAATGAAGAATTTAGAAAAAAAATATTAGATAGAAGGTGGAAAAACAAAGATATTATAAATGCTTGTAAGATACCAAAAAAGTTAGGCGTTCCTTTTAGCGTGAATAATATTACTGGATTTCCAAAAGAAACAAGAGAATTAGCTTTTGATACAATAGAAATAAATAGAGAGATTGATGCCAACAATCAAAACATTTATTCATTTGTTCCTTTCCACGGAACTCCATTAAGGAAATTGACTGAAAGTCTTGGATTGATTTCCCACAAAACAATAACAAAATGTTTAACGGATAAACCACAAGTAGTCCTTCCAGAGTATCCACCAGAAGTTATTGAAGGGATTAAAAGAACTTTTGTTCTATATGTTAAGTTTCCAAAGAGTAGATGGAAAGACATAGGTCGAGCCGAAAAATTTACTAAAGAAGGAAATAAAATATATATCGAATTAAAAAAAGAATTTCTTGATAAATATATGCCAAAAGCTGATGCTGATCCAACATCAGATGTAACTATGACTAATGATGACAAAAGGGGTTATTCAGACGAAATGGTTTAAAACTATATCTGCGTTTTAATTTTAATTTTAAATAATTTGTAAGCAATTTCTATTACAAAACTAAAAAAAAAGGTAGATATTAAGCTGTAACCAAAAAAAGGTAGTGCCAAGGCGTATGTTTGAGTAAGATTATTTAGGTTTTCTCCATGCCCACCTTTTATCCAAACCCCAAAATTTGATACTAAGTAAAAAATTAAAGCACTTAATAAGACCCCACCAAATCTTAATATTAAAGTTTCATTAAAATATTTAGATAAATATCCAATCAACAAAACACTTCCCCAGGTAAAAAAAATCGTATTATGAAATCCAAAAAAAATATCTGTTATGGCAAAGCTTATAACTACAATAGGTATATATGCAACTCCTAACAAAGCTGGAACATAAAATCCTAATGCAATTAAACTTGTAAAGTTTGGCGGATGGGGAATAAATCTTGATATAGCGAGCGTTATAAAAATTAATAAAGAAACTTTTAAATATTTTTGCATTAATAGCTTCTTTTTATCATAAAGTTAAAAGATCTACCAGGAGCTTTATATTCGTATGCTTCAGAGTAATTTTTATCAAATATGTTTTTTGCTGATAAACTTAAACTGTATGTGTCAAATAAATTATAATTAATGAAATAATCTGCTAAAAAGTATTTAGAAAGAATAACATCTTCAAAACCCTGGTTCACATTTCCATAATCGCGTCTTTCACCTACATATTTGATTTTAATCGTTTGCGATAAATTATTTTTAATAAACTTTGTTCCCTTTAAATTGATTTGATTTCTTGGCACTCTAACATTCATTTCATCATTACAAGCTGCTGATCCAGGTCCTCCAGTAGAGTCTGGATTATCACAAGTTGTTCCATCAAAAGACTCTGTTCTTGTATATCCTAGATTTAATATATGTTTTTCATCTGGTTTCCATTCTGTTTGTAATTCAAAACCATAGCTTTCAGTTTTTGACTTAGAGTTATCTAAAGCATAATTACCTCCTCCAGCATAATAATTTTCTCCAACTCCACCAGAGTGTGATTTCCAACCTTTAATATCATTTTTATATTTTAAATAAAAAGTTGTAGCGCTTAAATTAATATTTTCTTTGGGAAAAAATTTATCTACACCAAAATCAATACTTCTACCAGTTTCTGCTTTTAAATTTTCTTTATCTATTAAATAATTTCCATGATGTAAGGAATTTAAGGCTG
>MDTA01172843.1_pt1 | contig 10441 bp, 8 predicted proteins | sample 811151 | NCBI WGS metagenome assembly MDTA01 (sample SAMN05326648, study PRJNA326480) | marine metagenome | isolation source: seawater | place: Indian Ocean: South | collected 2010 | reverse complement strand
TGGAGAAGGTAAAGGAGGAGCGGCGGGTTTTGCCAAAGGTGAGGCAAATGTTGAATTACTACCTTCATCCAAGGGCACCACACTCAATTATTCAGTTACTGCCAATGTTGGAGGTAAATTAGCTCAAATTGGCGGCAGATTGATTGATTCCACAGCAAAAAAACTTGCTGATCATTTCTTTTTAAACTTAACTAATCAGCTTTCAGAAAAGCCTGAAAATAGTAATATTAATAAAAGTGAGTATAAATTTTTTGAAAGATTGAAAATGATTATCATTCAAATCCCATCACTTTCAATTTATTTCATTGATAAAATAAAAAAATTGTTTAAAAATCAGTGATCTTTGATTGGTGTTATAACCCTTAGCTTGATAGGCAAGAAGATGCAAATTAGTCTCGTTGTTAATGATAAATTAGAAAATTTAGACATTGAACCTAGAACGCTTTTAGTAGATTTGTTAAGGGAAAAGCTAGGGTTAACTGGCACTCATGTCGGTTGTGATACATCCCAATGTGGAGCCTGTACAGTTCATATGAATAGTCAAGCTATTAAATCATGTACAGTTCTTGCAGCACAGGCAGCTGATCAAAAGATAACAACAATTGAAGGGGTAGCAAGTCAAGATGGTTCTCTTCATCCAATCCAAGAGTCTTTTAGAAGAAATCACGGTTTACAATGCGGATTCTGCACCCCTGGCATGATAATGACCTCTCTTAGGATTCTTGAGAAATATAAAGAGAAAAAAGTTGATGAAGAAACAATAAGACATGAATTAGAAGGAAATTTTTGTAGATGTACAGGATACCAAAGTATTGTAGACTCTATAGTAGATTGCCTGAAAAATTCAGATGAGAAAATATAATGTATAATTTTAATTATAGGAAACCCTCATCTATATCAGAAGCCAAGTCTCTTTTTTCCTCTTGTGAAGATGCTAGCTATATTGCAGGTGGAATGACACTAATACCTACATTAAAACAAAGACTCGCAATGCCATCAGATTTAATCGATTTGTCTGCAGTTACAGAATTGAAATCAATTAATGTAGATGGAAATTGCATACATATAGGAGCAATGTGTACTCATCAGCAAATATCCGAATCAAAGATAGTTAAGAAAAACTTACCCTCTCTCTCAAATTTAGCCAGTATGATTGGAGATCCTCAGGTTAGAAACCGCGGAACAATTGGCGGTTCAATAGCTAACAATGATCCCTCTGCTGATTACCCAGCAGCATTGCTTTCTTTAAATGCAAAAATATATACATCTGAAAGGACAATTAATGTTGAGGATTTTTTTGTTGGCCTCTTCGAAACCTCACTTAATGAAGGAGAAATAGTAACGAAAATTTCCTTTCCTGTATGTCAAAAAGCTTCGTATAAAAAATTCCCAAACCCTGCTTCTGGATATGCAATAGTTGGTGCTTTTGTATCAATCCAGAATGGTGTTATCAGAGTTGCTATTACCGGCGCAGGACCAAAAGTTTTTAGAGTTAGAGAAATGGAAGAAAAAATCTCAAGAGATTTTTCCACGGACTCAACTAAGGATGTTATTATCTCAACTGATGAATTAAATTCTGATTTACATGCTTCCTCTGAATATAGATCGCACTTAATTAATGTTATGGTAAATAAGGCAGTTCTTGAACTCCAATAATTTAACGGAAACAGTGGATTAAGTTTTGAAAATTATTTCAATAGTAAAAGACATGTTGGTTGTACCACTTCTAATATTTTCGATTTGCATGATTGGTCAAGTTTTATCAAACTTTGACCAATCTCTATTTGCCTATGCAATTCCCTGTATTATGAATACATTTGATATTGGACTAGAAACAATTGGGAGTATTTTATCTCTATCGTTTATCTTTGCAGCTATTGTAACAGTTACAATTGGTGTTGCAGCTGATCGTTTTGGGAGAAGAAAACTTTTTATATTTTGTTTAGCTAGTTCCGCATTATTAGTAGGTCTTCATGCACTAGCCCCGTCAATATTAAGCCTTACAATGTTTAGAGCATGTGCATTTGGCCTAAGTGCTGGAATACTTCCTTTAGCCCAGGCCTATACTGCCGAAGCCGCACCAGCCAGAATAAGAGGTTTTATGACCGGTATGCTTCAGTGTGGTTATGCAATAGGTTGGTTTTTAGCAGCACTCATAGGAGCACCTATATTAGAAGCTTATGGATGGAGATACATTTTTCTTCCCGCACTTCTAGTTGTTCCTGTTGCCTTTATTATTGCAAAAGCTTTACCAGAGTCTGAGAGGTTTCAAAGAGAAAAATTATCTGATTCAGCTAGTAACAACTCACTAATGAATCTAAATGAATGGATAGGAAAAATAAAAATTTTACTAGAACCCGAATTAAGACAGAGGTCTTTTTGGAGCATATCACTATTCTTCTTTCAAGGAGGTGCATATGCTGGGACCGCTTTTTACTTTCCAACATTTTTTAGTGATGTTTATGGATATTCAGAGAGAGACTCCGCTTTCATTGTGGGACTATCCTATGGAATTGGTGTTATTGGATATATAGCGGTCGCTTTAATTGGGGAGTTTGTTCTAACAAGAAGAAATACAGTACTAATATTCTTGACACTTGGAACATTTGCTTTATCCGGATTAATCTGGCTTCCAAGTAGCTACGCTGAAAATGTCATTTGGTTTGGAGCAATGACTATGACATTTTATGCTTCTGCTGCGGCAATGTGGGCTTTAGCTGCTGAGCTATTTCCAACAAGAGCAAGAGCAACAGCATCCTCTATTATGCTTGCTTCTATTCTAATATCTTTTGCAACATATCCAGTTGGGGTAGCTCTTTTGGTAGAAAATTTTGACTGGCGTATGGCATTCACTATTGTGGCAATCCCATCTGCAATAGTGGCAACTATATCAGCCGCAATGCTTCCTAATATTAAATCCGGCCTTGATCTTGATCAAATAGCAAAATAATCTTCTAGTCTAATACTAAGAATCTCTCTCCATAATTTCAAAAGCTGCTCTCTCACCTGATTTGGCCGCCGCTTCCATACCATTCTCAATACTTCTTGTATGCTCTCCAGCTAAGTATAGCCTCTCATGAGGTTTAGCTATTTCAGAAGACCACCGGTTAATTTGCCCAGCACTATATACGTGTCTGCAACAGCCTGAAAAGGATGATTTTGCCCAGGAATGCATATCTATTACTTTTAGCTTACCTTTTGTAGACGGTCTAATTTTTTCCAGCATTTTCACTACAAAACTTCCAAGCTCATTTTTTGAGAGTTGGTCCAAACGATAAGCTCCATTCCCATTAACCCAGCAATCTAATAAAGAAATATCTTCACCACCAACCCTTCTTGCCCAGACTCTTTCAATGGATGTATCCGTGTATAAACTTGGATTACCAATATCATCGTCCCAGAATGGCTTTTTAAATTCGAGGAAAACCCTTAGGGTATTGCTATGTGAAGAGTATCTGGTGATATCATCCTGAACTGATTTAAATCCTGGATTTATTTCAATATTTCTCAAAGCACTTAATGGTACTGCCGAAATAACATAACGACTTATATATTTTTTTCCATCAATAGAAGTAACTTCACAACCCTGTTTTAACATACTTACCTGTTTTACAAGCTGGCTTAAACGCACTTCTCTTTTTAAAGCACTTGCCATTGCCTCTGTTAATCTCTGTGTTCCACCTTTAACCTCACTAAAAGTTAACCCATCAGATGAACTTGTACTGTAAAGTGTTGTATTCTTATCATTTGATTTAGGAATACCCCATTCCAGTCGCTTTAAATCACGCAAATATGCCAAAGCAGACGCGGAATTTATACTATGAACATTAGCAGTAACTGAGATTATTCTTAGTGCCTCTTCCGAAGCTCCTGCATTCTTTAAATGGTCATAAATCGAAATATCAAATTTTGACATTTCACTTGATACCCAACTTTCCACATCTGGGAGAGGATTGTGCTTTGAAAGATAGTAATACTCCAAACCAGAAGGCTGTACATCTCTCTCTGCACCAACAGTTTTATTTGCGTTTGACTTTGACCAGTCTAGATCAGAAACCAATTCACCATTAATATAGTTACCCATTTTTATCCGGCCTGATGGGGAAATAAGTGGAACTTTTAGCCTGCTTGCTATATCTCGTACTCTTGCGTAATAAGGACCGATTGTTTGTCCCCCAAGATTAATTTTACCTGTTGGGAGCTCTAATGTTTTTACACGGCCACCAACATAATTATCTCCCTCTAGTACAATAACGCTATACCCTTCTTGTTCGAGATTGAGAGCAGCATTTAATCCTGCTAAACCTGCACCTATTATTATTACGTCAGCTTTCTCAGTAGCATGAATTTTTTTTGATAAAAACGGATATGCGGAAGCTGCTAAAAGGGAGTGGCCAAATCTTCTTCGTGTAAGTATTTTTTTATTGTAAGATTTTTTATTCATTGTTCCTCCAAAAGAATTTACCCTGTTCTGTCTAATATTTCATATGCCGCTCTCTCACCTGACTCCATTGCTGATTCCATACCAATTTCTAGACGACGAGTATGCTCTCCAGCAAAATGCAACCTTCCATGAGGTTTTATCATTTCCTTTGCAAATCTTTTTACTTGGCCGGGTCCATAGGAATGTCCACATCCATAAATAAACTGATATTGGGGCCAAGAATGAACACCGGTGACTTCAAGTTTCCCTTTAGTTGATGGTCTTATATTCTCAATTTCCCTCACAACAAATTTTCCCCTATCTGATGGAGATAACTGATCAAGTCTCTCGCCTTTTTTTCCTGCACAAATCACCATTAATCTATCTCTACTTCCGTCATATCCAATAGGTTGTCGAACAATTGTTATAGGGCCGTCTGTCCATAATGACGCATCCATATCGTCTTGTTCCCAGAAGGGCGCCCCTTTTAACCGAATGTGAACCTGAGTATTATTAGCGTAAGGCATATGTCTAACTGCAGCAGCCTGTTCTCCAGTGATAGAAGGCTTCATAGAGATCCTTCTTAAAGCACCAAACGGGATTGCAGATATTGCAAAGTCTGCTTTATGACTATCTCCATCCAGACACTCAACTTTTACGCCATCTTTTAAAATTTCCATACTAGAAACTATTTTATTTTTTTTAACTTTATCACCTAGGAACCTTGCCATTGCTTCTGGTAATCTTGAGGTACCACCCTCAACTCTTGAACTTGTATAGGCATACTTTTGAAATCTATCTAGTTGGTCAAATCCTTCTATTTCTACAGGTGACTCTGCCATTAATTTACCGCGTGCCTCTTCTTGGAGTAGCCTTAGCAACGAAACGTTCCAAGCATCTGGGGATACTAATCCTTGATTAACCAAATTCAATGCTTCTTCAGAAATACCTTTTTCAATAAGCCAAGAAGCTAGGGACACATCCAAATGAGAAGCATCGGGGTCTAGCCAATCATCAAAATCTTTAAGCGGGTTGTTCGCACCCACATAAAAACCTTGCATTGCGGATGGTACTATTTGTCTTTCTCGACCAACAGTCTTATTAAGAATATGTCCTTCCCACTCTTCCCTTCTTATTAGTGTATTTCCAATTGCATATGTAAAGGGTGCGTTAATATTTGCACCAGATTGAAGCTTGACTTTTAGCCTATGGGCCATATCTCTAATTCTTGCATAGTATGGACCTATCTGAGAAGCACCTAGCTCTGGTTTTCCATATATATGGTCCGCTGTAAAAGCTCTTCCACCGACACGAGAACTTGCCTCAAGTACAGTTACTTTCAAGCCCTCGTCAGCTAAAATTATTGCTGCGTTAAGACCAGAAAAACCTGCGCCAATAATAATAACGTCACTTACATTTTTTGCATTTATCTTAGATGATGAACTAAGTAAAACAGACGAAGAACCAATTAATCTAATAGCCTTCCTTCTTGGCATTATTTTTTTTCTTAATCTGTTCATACTTCCCTCTTATCTTATTAATTTTAATTTAGATATTACTAATTTATTTATTTAAATCATTCATTTTTTTCACCCAGCCTTCTATACTTTTACCTATTTCAGTTGAAGCACTCTCAATTTGCTTAGAATACCTCTCTGTGGCCTGACCAATGGTTAGTGCAGATAATAAGAAACGCATTGAAAGAGTTGCAAAAATACTGTCTTTTACAATTATCGGATAAGCTAAAACACCGTGATTTTGACCCACTGTTGGTAAACATGCGAAACCTCTTTCTCTTATTTCGGAAAGAGACTTTCTAAATAATGTTATATTTGTTCTGGATTTATTAAAAGCATCCGGATCTTTTTTCAGAGAATAATTTATCAACTCAGAAGATTTTTCATCTTCACAAAATGATAAGTAGACCATTCCAGAAGCAGTATTTATTAAAGAAATATGAAAGCCTCCCCTTAGCCTATTTAATGCATAGGGGCTTAAATCGTCAGTTGTGTCTCGGATTAGAATGTTTGCTCCACTAATTGTACCGATTGCAATTGGCCATAAAATCTTGTTACACAATGTTGAGATTATGGGTCTTGAAATTTTACTTATCCATTCCTCTTGATCATACCCATGACTTAGAGATCGTACTTTTGAACTAAGCCTATAGTTTTTATCTCTTTCATCTCTAAATATATAACCTAGTGATTCAAGTGTTCTAAGTAGCCTATATGCAGTGGGTCGAGGCAAATTTGATAACTTTCCTATTTGCGTAACGGTTAAACCATTATGCCTGTTTAGAATAGCTATAATGGTTAATCCCCTCTCTAAAGCCCTTACTGAAGACAATTCACTCATATGATCTCATTAGATTCTGGTAATAAGAATAATATTATAATCACAGGTGTTAGATGTTCACAAAGCGGACAAAATTTGAGGCCACCTGGTGGACGGCTAAATGAGTGAGAGAAATAAGTATTTATAATATTTTAATTTTCAATATCTCTAACTACCCTAATTCCAAAAACTTGAGTAACAAAGTCTTCTGTATCTCGACCTCTAAAACTAGGCTTTTGCCAAGTTGCTCGGCTATGCCATGCTCCGCCCCTGACAACCCTTTTTTCACACTTCCCACTTATTAAAAAGGGCTTACCGTCGTTAGGCTGATTCTTGTATGGAACCTGATAACAGTCTTCTGCCCACTCCCACACATTACCTATTATATCATAGACACCAAAAATATTAGGCTCAAGCTGGCCAACCTTTGCAATTATGCGTTGGCCATCATCGCATTTTGCAGGTTCCCATGGTCTCAACCCAGCTGCTGATTGATCATAATAATTTGCAATCTTACAACCTTCATCTGGATCATTTCCCCAAGCCCATAGAGTATCAGTGCCACCTCGAGCAACATATTCCCATTCCGCTTCAGATGGAAGTCTGTAACTTTTTCCTGAAAAATCACTTAGCCATTCAACATATGCTTTTGCGTCATACCAAGAAACGCACGCAACTGGTTCATTATCATCTATCGGCTTACCGTAACCTGGGTTTCTCCAATCAAGCCCTTTAACCAACTCCACAGTTTTTCCTGTCCACATTCTACAGTTTGTTCCTGGCTTGTAGTTTGTCGAGTCTATAAATTTTTTGAATTGTGAATTTGTAATTTCATATTTTCCAATAGCAAATGTATAAGATATCTGCACTTCATGAGGAGGACCCTCATACCTTTCTTCATTCACACCTCCATCATAACCCATTGTAAATTTACCAGGAGGTACAACTACCATCTCAGGACAATGCTCGCATTCAGAAAAAATAGCTCCAGGATTAAGACTTACCTCCTGCGAATACAAACTAGAAGATGCTATAATAGTAAATAAAAATATAAGTATGTTTTTCATAGTTTGAACCTTTTTTTATCTATCAACCAAATCAAGAGCTACTCTAAAACCAAAGAGATGGCTTATTCTATCAAGAGGGTCACGCCCTCTGAATGTCGGCCTCTGCCATGATAAAGGAGATGACCAACCACCACCCTTAACAGCTCTTCTATCACAAGTTCCCTCGGCCTCGACAGGTGATCCGTCTCTAGGAAAAAGTGGAATAGGCATAAAATAACAATCTTGAACCCATTCCCAAACATTTCCAGACATATCGTATAATCCAAAACTATTAGGTTTAAGAGACGCGACTGGCGCAACAGTAGAAAAACCATCATCACATTTTACGGGTTCCCATGGTCTATTAGGAGTAAATGCTGAAGAGTCGTAAATATTTGCAACATCACAACCTCCATTTGGGTCATTTCCCCATGTAAATTTTCCAGAGGTGCCAGCTCGAGATGCATATTCCCACTCAGCCTCACTGGGCAATCTATAGGGTTTATTAGTTTTGTTTACTAACCAACTTACATATTCTTTTACATCATACCATGTAACACAGACAACTGGCTCCTCTGGGAGAGGAGCACGACCGTAACCTGGATCTTTCCAATCTTTTCCTTTAGTATGAAAAAAAGTTTTTCCATCCCATATTGCACAACCTGTTCCAGAAACATAACCAGTATCTTCAACAAAACGCTGATATTGATAATTTGTAATCTCAGTTTTACCAAGAGAAAAAGTATAATCTATGCTAACGCGCCTTACTGGACCTTCATATCTCTCTTTACTTACACCTCCATAGTAGCCCATAGAAAACTTTCCAGGAGGGATGATAACCATCTCTGGGCATTCTGGACAGTCTTTAAAACTACTCCCTTCAGGCAGGTTTGAATCAGATCTTGCAACTTGCGAGAAAAAACTAAAAAAAATTATTAAAATTAAGGTATGATATAATTTCATTCTAAAGCTCCAAACATTATAAATTTCTACCCAGCCTATTGCCTTCCTGAACTGCCGCCCAAATATCTCTTGGTGCTACACAGTCTCCTATTGCATTTACGCCATCAGGAACATTTCTACTAGCAGAACCCATTGATAAAATAATTCTATCAAATGGACCAAATTTGTTTCCGCTCGTTGTTTCAACTATTCCCTTATTTACGCATTTAACAAACTGTCCCAAATTAAGAACTACACCAGCATCTGATATTCGTTTTGAAAAAAGAGGAAACTCACCTGTCATAAATAAGTCAGGCATTCCCAATAAAAGACTATTTGATATTACTGTAATTTTTTTTACTTTACTTGAATTAATTTGTGCCTCGATTAAATTCAATAGAGGCCAACTACCCTCCTCATCAATTATAGCAATTGAACCTTCTAACTTGTGGTTTTCTTGAAGAACATCTCTTCCATGAAGAAAATCGTCAGTACCCGGAATACCATTCACTAAACTTGGCCTAAACCTCATTTGCCATACAGAAGAAGCTTTTGCACCTGTAGCCCAGACAATCTTATCTGCATCTAATTCTTCAGGTTTTTCAATACTTCTATTAAGGGCTATGTTTACTGAGTTATGCCTCAATTCGTTCTCCCACCAATCTATTGTCTGGCCCATTTCTTCTCTATTTGGAGAATCTGAAATAACTTTCAGCATACCACCTAGATATGGAGATGACTCATATAAAGTTACACTGTGTCCTCTCTCCGCACAAACACGTGAACATTCTAGGCCTGCAGGTCCTCCTCCAACTATGGCAATTTTTTTTGGTTGATTAACTCTCTTTAATTCAGGGAGCTCTAATTCATAGCCAGCTTCAGGGTTAATATTACATCCTGCAGGAAGACTTCTAGCTGCAAATCCAAGGCATACTTGATTACATCCACTGCAAAGACGAATCCTATTTGGCTCACCAGAAGTAACTTTTTTCATCCAATTTGCGTCAGCAATAACTGCCCTTGCAATACCAACAAGGTCAGCTTGACCTTTACTTAGTATAGTCTCTGCGTCTTCTGGTGTAATAATCCTTCCAGCAACAGTAACAGGAATATCAAGAGATTTTTTAAACTCTTGAGATAAGTTTGCAATTTGCGGTCTAGGATATGTTATCGGTGGTATGGTTTCAGAAAAGTTGGCATTTGATCCTGCCATAACACTGACATAATCTATAAGCCCTGTTGATGCTATATGCTGTACTGCAGGAAGAGACTCTTTGATTGTATAGCCCTCAGGTTCTCCTGGTATAGCATGAAAAATAGAAGTTCGAATTCCAAGAGCTTTGTTTGAAGGAATAACTTTTCTAATCCCCTCAAGTATCTCAATAATAATTCTACAACGCTTTTCAATGGAACCCCCATATTTATCTGTTCTTCGATTTAATTGAGGATTTAAAAATGAACCCAGGAGATAATCTGAGGACGTCTGAACTTCTATTACGTCTACTCCAGAATCTGCACACCTCTTTGCAGCCTCTGAATAATATCTTATAAGGGATATGATTTCATCTGTTCTAATTTCTCTCGGTATTTCACCAATTTGCACTGATGGAACTACTGATGGCGCAACTGCGGGGTTAATATGGCGTCTATAACTTACATTATGACCGCCGTGCCAAAGTATTATTGAAAGCTT
>MDTA01102953.1_pt1 | contig 10441 bp, 8 predicted proteins | sample 811151 | NCBI WGS metagenome assembly MDTA01 (sample SAMN05326648, study PRJNA326480) | marine metagenome | isolation source: seawater | place: Indian Ocean: South | collected 2010 | reverse complement strand
GCCTTCCCATTTGAATCTAAGAAAACTGCAAGCTGGTTACTTTTACCTCTTGCAAAATCTTGCAATGAATCATCTCCCCTGTACGATAATGACTTAGGATCAATATCATGGCCTTTTGCGCTCCTAATCCAGCCCGCCTTTGAAAGAACAACTGTTATAGGTTCGGTAACAATAGTTTCTTCTTCAGAGAAAATTTTCGCTTTAGAAGATTCTATAATTGGAGATATTCTTTCTTCTCCAAAAGTTTCTTTTATTTCAATTAATTCATTCTTAATTAAAGTCTTTAGTCTTGTCTTAGATTTAAGAATTTTTTCAATATTTTTTTGCTCTGATATTAATTGATCTCTCTCATTTTCCAATTTTATTTGTTCGAGTTTTGCTAACTGTCTTAATTTTATTTCTAAAATTGCATTTGCTTGAATCTCAGACAATTTAAATGCTTTAATAAGTTCTTTCTTAGGGTATTCAGAGTTTCTAATAATTTTTATGACTTTATCTATATCTATAAAAATTAATAATAAACCCTCAAGGATATGCAGCCTATCATTTACTTGATCAAGTCTATGCTCAAGCTTTCTTTTAACAGTATTTTTTCTAAATACTATCCATTCCTTTAATAATTCCATCAGAGGAAATACTTTAGGTCCGCCTTTTAAAGAAATAAGATTCATATTGACCCTATAAGACTTTTGTAAGTCAGTAGATGCAAATAAATGATTCATTAGATCTTCAGCATTAACTCTATTTGATTTCAAACTAATAACCAATCTTATTGGGAATTCATGATCTCCTTCATCAGCTAAATCAACAACCATAGGAAGTTTTTTATTAACCATTTGTTCAGCAATCTGCTCAAGAATTTTTGATCCAGATGCTTGGTATGGCAAGGCATCAATCACTATCTGATTTTTTTCTTGCTTCCAATTTGCTTGAATTTTAAAACCCCCTCTGCCAGTAAAGTACATTTCTTCTAATTCTTCATAACTTGCGATAATTGAAGACATATTAGAAAAATCTGGCCCTTTTATAATTTTCAAAATATCTTTTAAGTCCGATTTTGGTTTATCAAGAATTTTTATTGTTGCATCAATGATCTCATTAATATTATGAGATGGTATATCTGTTGCCATTCCTACAGCTATACCAGATGTACCATTTAATAAAATCATTGGAATTTTTGATGGGAAAATTACTGGCTCCAAAAGTGAGCCATCAAAATTAGGTTGCCAATCAACAGTTCCTGATTTGAGCTCAGAAATGAGTAGATTTGCAAAATTTGTCAGTTTAGATTCTGTATATCTCATTGCTGCAAATGATTTTGGATCATCCTGAGACCCCCAGTTACCTTGACCATCTACTAGAGGATATTTAAATGAAAAATTTTGTGCCATTAAGACCATAGCTTCGTATGCAGCACTGTCACCATGAGGATGAAATTTTCCTATAACATCGCCTACTGTTCTTGCAGATTTCTTATACTTAGAAGATGCATCTAATCCCAATTCAGACATAGCATATAAAATCCTTCTTTGAACTGGCTTTAATCCATCGCCAACGTTTGGTAAAGCACGATCAAGAATCACATACATTGCATAGTTTAAATATGACTCTTCCGCATACTTTTTTAGACTTATTGAATCAAATTGATTTTTACCCATTTTTTATACCCTCACTAATGAACCTTTTTTCTCAAGCCATTCTTTTCTTGCAGAAGCATTCTTTTTTGAAAGAAGGAGATCCATCATTGTATTTGCGTTATCAGTTGCTGATATAGACAATCTTACAAGCTGTCTAGTTTTAGGATCCATTACAGTTTCTCTTAATTGAGATGGATTCATCTCACCCAAGCCTTTAAATCTTTGAATATTAATCTTTGGTTTGCCTTTTTTGTTTTTAAACTCTTTTACCGCTTTATCCTTTTGAGTTTCATCAAGCGCATATAAAACTTCCTTACCGCAGTCAATTCTATATAAGGGAGGCATCGCTATAAAGATTCTTCCTTCCTGAACAAGGCTTTTAAAGTGTCTTAAAAATAAAGCACATAATAAAGTTGCTATGTGTAAACCATCGGAGTCTGCATCAGCAAGTATGCATATTTTTCCATACCTAAGCGAGCTTATGTCAGAGTTTCCAGGAAGAACGCCTATTGCGGTAGAAAGATTCTTTATTTCTTGAGATTTAATAATTTCTTCGCTTTCTAGATCCCAAGTATTTAATATCTTTCCTCTTAGCGGCATTATTGCTTGAAAAGATCTCTCCCTTGCTTGTTTTGCAGACCCTCCTGCGGAATCACCTTCTACCAAAAATAATTCTGTTTCGTTTAAATCTTCGCTATTGCAATCTGATAATTTTCCAGGCAATGCTGGACCTTTAAAGGTTTTCTTTCTCTCAACTGTATTAGATGCTTTTGCTCTAGCTTGTGCAGAACTTATTGCAAGATCTGCAATCATTTCACCCTCTTGGGTATGTTTATTAAACCAAATACTTAAAACATCTTTCGTAGAGTTGCTTACAAAAGACATATGATCCTTAGAATCAAGCCTTTCTTTAGTTTGTCCAGCGAATTGAGGATTTTGCATTTTAGAAGATACAACAAATATAGCATTTGATATTACATCTTCAGCATTCAGCTTAAGCCCTTTTGGTAAAAGGTTCCTGATATCACAGAATTCCTTTAAAGCATCTAACAACCCAGATTTAAAACCATTTAAATGGGAGCCTCCCTGTGGTGTTGGGATTAAATTGACATAAGTTTCGTCAAGCTTATTTTTTGGAGGCTTATTTGACCAATTTATAACAAATTCAACTTCTTGGGACGAAGAATCTTTTGAAGATAGGATTGATTCCTCTAGAATTAAATCTATTCCCTCAGATGAATCATCTAAATAGCTTTTTAATCCATCCTCATAAAACCATTTAATCTTTTCTTTTTTCTTTTCATTATGAAATTCTATTGTTAATCCTGGACATAAAACTGCTTTAGCTTTTAGTAAATGTTTTAAATCTTTTAAATTAATTTGATCACTTTCGAAATATTTAGCATTTGGTTTAAATTTTATTGAAGTGCCGCTATTTCTAATGCCAACATCTCCAATAATTTTTAATTCGCCTTTCTTGTCTCCATTATTAAAATGCATTTCATGTTCTTTAGAATCTCTTTTGATATTTACTTGTAACGATTCAGATAAAGCATTCACAACTGATACGCCTACCCCATGAAGGCCTCCAGAAAAGTTATATTCATCACCAGAAAATTTTGCGCCTGCATGTAATTTACATAAAATAAGTTCAACGCCACTTACTTTATGTTCTGGGTGTATATCAACAGGCATGCCTCTCCCATCGTCACTAACTTTAATATGGCCATCTTTTTCTAATTTAATTTTTATATTTGAACAGTGGCCAGCTATTGCCTCATCAATAGAATTATCAAGAACTTCTTGAATTAAATGATTTGGGCAAGATGTATCAGTATACATTCCTGGCCTTTTCCTTACGGGGTCTAAACCAGAAAGAACTTCTATTGCTTTTGAGTCGTATGTATTCTTGGCCAACTTAATATGCCTTATGAATTAATGTATAAAAACTTTCCTTATTTATATAATTTCTCATAAAAGTTTTTTAATTTCATGTTTATTCTACTCTAAACAAATGCCGAAAAACGTTTTATTTGAACTTTTTAAATAATTTTCTAGACATATGTATAATAAAATAATATTAATCATTATAATGTTTACACTGCACACATCTAATAGGTTAGAATATGCAAATGAAAATTTGTTTTTATCATAAGTTTGTTGTTATTGCTCTTTCATGCTCATATTTGTCATCTGAGAATATTCTTGAAATTTATAATGAAGCTCTTGAAAATGATCCGTCTTACAAGGCTGCTGAATATTCTTATCTAGCCGACAAACAGATTGTTGTTCAAGGTAGAGCAGCTCTTTTGCCTAGCATAACTTTAAATGGCTCAACAAATTGGAATGAATATTATCAAAATGATATTTTGCAACAAGAATATAATTCTTTTTCAAAATCAGCGACCATAAGACAGCCCCTTTTCAGACTAGATACATGGTTTAACTTTAAAAGATCGAAATCTTTAACAGACGCTTCTGAAGCTGATTTTGCATATGAGCAACAAAACCTAGTTCTAAGAACAGCTGAACTATATTTTGGAGTATTAAGAGCAATCGATAATCTCAACGCAGCTATTTCAGAAGAGAAAGCTATTAAAAAACAATTAGATCAAGCCCAACAAAGATATGACGTTGGTCTCTCGGCTATAACTGGTGTTCAGGAAGCACAATTAGCATATGATTTAAGCAAGGCATCAAGAATAAACCTAGAAGGTAATTTATTTTCTGCAAGAGAGGCGCTTAATGCTCTTATAGGTAGAGAAATATTTTCTATTGATGAGTTGGGTGATAACCTCAATGTATCTTTACCCTATCCAAATTCAAAAGAAGAATGGGTTGAGCTTGCTTTGGAGAATAACTATCAATTAAAGGCCTCTTATTTAAGAAGAGATGCTGCGAAAAGCAATGCAAGAAATGCGGCCTCAAATCATCTTCCTAAAATTGATATTGTTGGTACTGGGTCAGAGTCAGAAACCAATCAGTTTAATTATGAAGGTTTTGAGATAAATGGTCAGGGAATTCCTGTGCCAGCAGTAACTGGAAGAAGAAATTATGCAATCCAGATGAGTGTTCCTATATTTCAAGGTGGTGCAGTTAGTTCTAGAAGAAAACAAGCATATTCTCAATATAATCAAGCAGATGAAAATACATTATTTACTGAAAGAAGAGTAATCCAAGAAGTTAGATCTCAATTTTCAAACGTTGTAACTTTAGTTGCTAATGTTAATGCACAAAATCAAGCTGTAATTTCAGCAACTAGTGCGCTTGAGGCAACTCAGGTTGGTTATAAGGTGGGAACAAGAAATATTGTAGACTTACTTCAAGCTGAAAAAAATCTATATAGCGCTGAAAAAAATCTTGCTAATGCAAAATATGATTATATTCTTGCTAATTTAAGATTAGCTTTAGCATCTGGCACTATAAGCCCTAGCGATATTCAAGATATAAGCAATCTCCTTAAATAAAAATGCCTGAACTGCCTGAGGTTGAAACAACCGTTAGAGCTATTAGTGAATTTGAAAATAAAATTCTAACAAGGATTATCATCCATAATAGAAATTTAAGGTGGAAGGTTGAAAAAAGAATTGAGAAATGTCTTAGAGACAAGAAAGTATTCTCTATAACTAGAAGAGCTAAGTATATTCTTATATATTTCGAAGACTATTGCTTAATGATTCACCTAGGCATGTCAGGAAAATTAAGGATACAAAATATAAAGGATAATTACTTTATAAAACATGATCATGCTGAACTGGTATTTCGAGATAAAAAAATAATTTTTAATGACCCTAGAAGGTTTGGTTCAATTCATCTAACCAAGAATCCTAATGAACATAATTTAATAAAGAACCTTGGAGTTGAACCCTTGTCAAAATCATTTAATAAAGATTATTTATCAAAAATATGCAAGGGCAAAAATACTGAAATAAAAAAACTTATTATGGATCAAAAGAAAATAGTTGGTGTGGGAAATATATATGCATCAGAAAGTCTATTTCTTGCAAAAATTAATCCCAGCAGGCCTTCTAAGGATGTATCAAATAATGAAATCGAAAGCTTAACAAAATCGATAAAAAAAATTCTTAATGATGCGATTAAACTTGGCGGAACAACCCTTAAAGACTTTTACTCTGCAGATGGTAATAAAGGATATTTTAATATTGAGTTAAATGTTTATGGGAAAGAAGACGAAAATTGTAAAAATTGTAAAAGTAAAATAGAAAGAACTCTTATAGGCCAAAGGGCAACATATTCATGTAACAAATGCCAAATTTAAGTAGCTAATTTTGCTTTTAATGCTTGTTCAACTGATGGATGTACAAACTTACTGATATCGCCTTTTAAATCACAAATCTCCTTAATCAAACTTGAAGATACATATATTAGACTTTCTTTAGGCGTTAAGAAAATGCTCTCAATGTCTGGAGCAAGAGATCTGTTCATTGTTGCTAGTTGAAATTCATACTCAAAATCAGATACTGCCCTTAGACCTCTTATAATTGCACAAGCATTCTGTTCTTTAGCAATATCTACTGTTAGCTGTCTTGGAAACCCAACAATTTCTACTTGCGAATTATCTTTGTAAATCTTTGTAGCAAGCTTTATTCTATCTTCCAAACCAAATAGAGGTTTTTTTGCTTCATTTTTTGCAATTGCTATAACTATTTTATCAAATAGGCCACAAGCTCTATCAATAATATCCATATGCCCATATGTTATTGGATCAAAAGATCCTGGATAAATTGCTACTTTCATAACATAGAATCATACTAAATATTGTTGTTTAATCAAAATTATTAACTGATGCAATAATTCAGATTAAGGCTAAATTTGATACATTTTTAAGATTTTTGTATCATATGCACTTGTATATTACGGGGGGGAGTAATTTTTGCTCCTGCTTACTTATAAGGAGTTATATATGAAATTTTTATTAATGTTGATTGGTGCTGTTGCATTGCCTGTTTTTGCAGCTGATGGTGGTGCTGATCTAAACCCTGCTGATACTGTAGGTGTTTCATTTTGGCTAGTTACTGCAGGTATGCTTGCAGCTACTGTGTTTTTCTTAGTTGAAAGAGACAGAGTACATGGCAAGTGGAAAACTTCATTATCTGTTGCAGCTTTAGTTACTGGTATTGCTTTTTGGCATTATCTATACATGAGAGGTGTATGGTCGAATACATGGGATGCATCATATACTGCAAATCTGAAGGAGCTAATGGATGGTGGAATGGCAGAAGCAGAAGCTATGGTTGCAGCCGCAGCGAATGCTGAAGGAAGTTCTCCTACTACTTACCGTTACATTGATTGGTTGATAACTGTGCCGCTTCAAATTATTGAGTTCTACTTAATACTTAAAGTTTGCACTAATGTTGCATCAAGCATGTTCTGGAAACTATTAGTGGCATCTTTAGTTATGCTTGTTGGTGGTTACATGGGTGAGATGGGAATGGCTAATGCTATGGTTTGTGGTGTTGTTGCACTACTTGCATGGATATACATTATTTATGAAGTCTTTGCCGGTGAAGCTGGAAAGCTAAATGCTTCCAGTGGTAATGCTGCAGCTCAAAGCGCTTTTGGGACTATCAGATTGATAGTTACTGTTGGTTGGGCTATTTATCCAATCGGATATTTCCTTGGTATAGGTGATAATCCAGATATGGGTAACAGCAACTTAATCTACAACCTTGCTGATTTTGTTAACAAAATTGCATTCGGTTTAGCGATTTATGTAGCAGCTGTTAGCGACTCAGAATAATTTAATTATATTCTTAAAAACCCAGCCTAGGCTGGGTTTTTTTATGGCTGGATTTCTTCACCATCCCATGCATATATCTTTCCACTATCATCTTTATCTAGATTGTTAATTACCTCGAGAAGCTTTTCCGCACTATAATGGGGAGTAAATAAATTCTCTGCTTTTACATTCTTTTCAAATGGCTTGCTTAGATAACTTTTAACAGTTCCAGGCTGAAGTCCAACAAAAATAGCATTAGGATTTGATCTTCTAATTTCAATACTAAAATTTTTTATAATTTGGTTTAGGGCTGTCTTGCTTGCTCGATAAGAGTACCAACCTCCTAATTTATTATCTGAAATACTTCCAACTCTAGCACTTAAAAATGCAAATACACTTCTAGTATCTTTTTTAAGAAAAGGAATAAAATATTTACCAACCAATGTTGGCCCCACTGTGTTTACTAATAGAATTTTCTGTAGCTTCTTTTTGCTAATGTCCTTAATGCTCTTCTCAGGAAAAATATCATCATCATTATGCAGCATTCCAGTTGCTACAAAGATTAGATCAAATTTAATATCGTTGGGTAATTTCCCTATACTTTTTTCTATTGAGGTTTCATCTTTAATATCGATTTGAATATTTTTTACTTTTTCTGAATTCTCATTGTTTAAAATTCTTGAAAATTTATATACTACTTGCACCGAATCATCTTTAATAAGAATCTCAGATATTGAATTTCCAATAGCTCCATTTGAGCCAATTACAGCAACTGTTTTTTTCATATTTTATGGTTTTCTTATTTCATCTATCATCTGATAGATTTCATTAGGTGGTTTACTATAAAAATTTGAGACGATTAATGCAATACTAAAATTAATAAGCATGCCTAAAAACCCAAAGCCCTCAGGAGATATACCAAAGAACCAGTTCTCAGAACTATTTAGTTGTGGATTAATAAACTTAAAATAAGTTATATAAATTGATGTTGATAAAAGCCCAGCTATCATACCAGCGATTGCTCCCTCTTTATTTAACCTTTTATAAAATATGCCTAAAAATAGTGCTGGAAAGATAGTCGATGCTGCCAAACCAAAAGCAAAAGCGACAACCTGTGCAACAAAACCAGGAGGATATATGCCAAATAACCCTGCAATAAAAATTGCGACAGCTGCAGCGCATCTAGCATAAAATAATTCCTGTTTTTCAGTGATTTTTGGCATTAACATTTTCTTCATTAAATCATGTGATATTGATGCTGATATAACAAGCAACAAACCTGCTGCAGTTGATAGTGCGGCAGCTAGAGCTCCTGCAGCAACAAGTGCAATGATCCAATTTGGCAACTTAGCAATTTCGGGATTTGCAAGGACCATTATGTCATTGTCAATATAAACTTCATTTGAGTTTGAAGGATCTGGATTATTTGAGACTAATCTTTCACCATAATCTCCATCCTGGTCAAGATATTTTGGTTTAACTCCAACTAAAGCATCGCCGTTTGAATAATTTATTATTCCATCATTATTTTTATCTTTCCAAGCGATTAAACCTATCTCTTCCCAATTCTTAAACCATTCTGGTGCAGTCTCATATTTGACCTCTTGAACTGAATCAATAAAATTTATTTTTGCAAATGCAGCTACTGCTGGGGCTGTGGTGTACAAAAGCGCTATAAATATTAAAGCATAACCTGCTGATTTTCTTGCGTCACTTACTTTTGGTACTGTAAAAAATCTAACTATCACATGTGGAAGGCCTGCAGTGCCAAACATTAGAGCGGCAGTAATGAAAAATATGTCAATGTTAGTTTTTGTATTTTCAGTATATGCATTGAAACCAAGCTCTATTGATAATTGGTCTAGCTTATCCAATAAATAAGTTGAGGTTCCTGCGATTTTATCGCCAAACCCCAGTTGGGGTATTGGATTATTTGTAATCATTATGGAAATGAATATTGCTGGAACAAGATATGCAAATATTAATACGCAATACTGAGCAACCTGTGTATAGGTTATTCCTTTCATGCCGCCTAATACTGCATAAAAGAAAACAATGCACATCCCAATAATTACACCAGTGTTAATATCTACCTCAAGGAATCTTGAAAAGACAATTCCAACTCCTCTCATTTGACCAGCTACGTAAGTAAATGAAATGAAAATTAAACAAATAATTGCGACCAATCTTGCTGCCTTAGAATAGTACCTAGTGCCAATAAAATCTGGAACAGTATATTTACCAAATTTTCTTAAGTACGGTGCTAATAAAAGTGCTAATAGAACATATCCTCCTGTCCATCCCATTAAATAAACAGATCCATCTTTACCAAGAAAGGCAATTAATCCAGCCATTGAAATGAATGAAGCTGCTGACATCCAATCAGCTGCAGTTGCCATACCATTTGCAACAGGACTGACCCCCTTTCCGGCTATATAAAAATCATTAGTAGATCTAGCTCTTGACCAAATCGCTATTCCTATATAGATAGCAAAAGAAAATCCAACAAATAAATAGGTAAGCGTTTGCAGGTTCATTTGTCGCCCTTTTCTTTATCTTGATTGAAATCTTTAGAGAATTTCTTATCTAACTTATTCATCAAATAAACATAGATAAAAATAATAAATACAAAGAAATAAATACTGCCTTGTTGAGAAAACCAAAATCCTAGCTTAAAACCTCCAATGGAAATTTCATCAAGTCTTTCAGACCAGATTATTCCAAAGCCAAAGGAGACGATAAACCAAATAGACAAAAGCAAAGTAAGTATTATTAAGTTAAGTTGCCAGTAAGATAATTTCACAACTCTATTATAAGGCTAACAATGATTATAAAAATAATTAAAAAGCGGAGTATAAAACTCCGCTATTTATAATATACCAATAAACTACTTCTTAAAGTTTGCAGCCTCTTCAGATCCGTCAGTAGCAGTACCTTTGGTATAAGAGTGAGCACCCATACCAGCTAGATCTCCATTTTGAACAATCAGATATGGCTCTCTAATTGGTTTGCCTTCAAAGAAACATTCCAATATCTCTCTTACACCAGCAGCATACCTTGCCTG
>MDTA01128916.1_pt1 | contig 10443 bp, 13 predicted proteins | sample 811151 | NCBI WGS metagenome assembly MDTA01 (sample SAMN05326648, study PRJNA326480) | marine metagenome | isolation source: seawater | place: Indian Ocean: South | collected 2010 | reverse complement strand
CAAAAAAAATCAGAAACTAAAAAATAAATGCCTTTTACAGAAGATGCAACTACACAAGATGTTTATTTAGGTGATTTTGGTGTGACCTGTATAGCTGGAAGTACTACTGGATTAGGTGTATTAGAGCAACCCGATCAAATACTGGCAGGGGATATGTTAATCAGCACTGAGTATGAATTATTTGCAAAAACTTCAGACTTTGGTTCTTTAGTTGCTACTGATAGTATTACAGTTGATAGTGTTGCTTATACAGTAAGAGATATAAGAAAAGAAAATGATGGTACATTTTGTAGAATTAGCCTACAGAAAACATAATGACTACTAAAAGAGAAACAATATTAGCAAGAATTGCAACAGTATTAGTAAACACTACAGGTGTATCTGATCGTATTTTTAGAAGTCGTACAACAGCATTAACAAGGGCAGAAACACCAAGTCTTATTATTGAGCCGCAGAATGATGTAGTACAACAAACAACATCACTTCCAGTATTAGATCACACTCTTACAGTTAAAATTAGTGTGATTGTAAGAAGTTCCACCCCACATCAAACAGCAGATCCAGTTATTGAAAGTTTACATTCTAAACTAATGGCAGATTTAACACTAAATGGTAATGCTATTGATATACAACCATCAAACACTACTTTCCAGTTTATAGATGCTGATCAGGCGGGTGGCATTATTGAATGTGAATATGATATAAGATATAGAACAAATGTTGACGATCTAACTACTTAATACTTACATAATTCTTATAAAGGTTTATTATATAAACATAGTGATAATTAGGTAAATGCCAAAACTACATAGAAAAAGATCTTTATTAGTCAAGTCTGAAAGCAGCTATGGAAGTTCAAGTAACCCTTCAGCAAGTGCAAATTACTTAGAAGTAGTTGATTTAGAAATAGAACCACTTGCTAGTGATGAAGTTAATCAGGAAACAATAAGGCCATATGTCGGAAACTACCCTGTCTTGTTAAGTAACACTAGAGTCAATATAAGTTTTTCAGTTTATATGGTAGGTTCTGGAAGTAGTGGTGTTGCCCCAAAATATGATTCAGTTCTTAAGGCATGCGGTTTAAGCTCGAATGTTGTGTCGTCAACAAGCGTTACTTATACACCATCTTCATTAGCTACTCAGGATTCTTGTACTTTTTTTGTTAACTATGATGGTGTAAAACACGCAATCCTGGGAGCAAGAGGTAGCTTTTCAATTAGTTGTTCTGTTAATGAAATACCTATGATAAATTTTGAAATGCAAGGAATAAAATCTTCAATCACAGATAGTGCGTTACCGACAGTGACTAAATCGAATCAAGCAGAACCAGTTATATTTAAAAATGGAAATACAACAGGTTTTGAAATTTTTGGTTTTGCCGCTGCATTACAATCATGGGAACTAGATTTTGCTAATGAAGTTATATACAGAGAACTTGTAGGCGGTACTAAAGAAGCACTAATTACAGATAGAAGGCCATCAGGTACTATGGTTGTGGAAATGCCAAGCCTTTCAGCGAAAAACTTTTTCTCACTAGCAGAGGGTACAACAACAGGCGGTAACTTATACCAACATTCAGGTGGTGCGGGTAATATTGTTAATATTAGTTGCCCACAAACTGATTTAGGACAACCTACGTATGAAGAATCCGATGGAATTACTATGTTAAATTTACCCTTCTACGCAACTCCTACAGCAGCAGGTAATGATGAATTTTCTTTAGCTTTTACCTAGTTGCTAAGTTATAGAAAAGGGTATACCCTAGAATAGATTATATTAAATTTATGTTTATTTTAAAAAAAGAAGCAACTTTTACGCATCCTATTGTTTTTACAACACCTGCTGATGGCGGTACACAGAAAGAGGAAACATTCGATGCTGTATTTAAAATTATTCCACAATCTAGAATTAATGAAATAGGTTTACAGGCACAACAGAAAAAAAATGAAATTGATAAGGGTATTATGGATGGCACAGAAATTAGTGATTTATTAATAGCTGACGAAATTTTAGTAGGTTGGGATGGTATCACTGACGGTGATAAACCTGTACCTTTTACAAAAGCTACAAAAAAACAAGTATTAGATATAGCAGGTTTAGCTAATTTACTTGTAACTATATATTTTGAAGAAGTATCTAAACAAAAAGTAAAAAACTAGAAGGGGCTGCTTTGTTTTGGTGTGGAGATCGTGTAATTGATGAAACACATAAAGATGATGCAGTCCTATTCGGTAAGCCTGTTAAAGAAAAAAAAGAAACTAAGACTTTTGAAGTATTGCCTGTTAATTGGTTATCTATAGAAATTTTTTTAACTGTACAGACACAATGGAGGATTAGTCATGGCGTTATATATGGTTTAGATTACAACGCAATACAATGGATATTTGACCTAAAAAAGGACAAAATAAAAAAACCTTTAGAATTACTTGCTGACTTACAGGTAATAGAAGGTAAAATAATAGAAACATTTAATAAGGATCATAAATAATGGATTTATCTACCTCTTATACAATAAAAGCAAAAGTAGAAGGTCAAAATCAAATAGGAGGTTTACAAAAAAGCTTAGGAGGTCTTAAAACATCTACTGATAAAGCAGCTACATCAATGGGTAAGCTCAAAAATATGGCCAGTCAAGCGTTTGGAGCTTTAAAAGCATTAGCACCTGCTATAGGTATTGCTGGCATGGGTAAATTAGTCAATGATACGCTAACTTTAGGAGATGAATTAGGAAAATTAAATGAACAAACAGGCATTTCAGTTAGCAGTATAGACAAGTTAAGACAGGCTTCAGATTTAGCTGGAGTTGATTTTAAAAAAGTATCAAAATCATTAGGAACTTTTGCCGAAAATATGATGGATTTTACAAGAGGTAAAGGCATGGCCTTTGATGCATTAGAGGAATTAGAAATAAGTCCTACCTTCATAAATAATAATGGTGTAGAGCAGTTAAAAGAAATTGATGATTTGCTTTTTGAAGTTGCAGAAGCTTTGTATAATTTACCTTCAGGATCTACTCTTCAGCAGATAGATTTAGCTAAAACTATATTTGGGGGGCAAGGAATGAAAATGATTCCACTTTTGAATATGGGTAAAGATGCAATATTAGGATTGGATAGTGCTTTTACAGATGATTTTGCAGACAGAATAGAAGATTTTAATGATAGTATTGCACAATTAGGTGAAAAATTTAATTTTTTAAAATTTTCACTTACAGAATCTTTATTACCTGCATTAGAAATTTTTGCAGACCTAACAATCAAAATAGCAGATTTTTTAAAAGGACTACCTAAGCCAGTTCAAACTATAGTATTAGGATTTACTTTATTAGCACCTGCAATATTAGCCCTGGCTCCAGTTTTAGCAGGGCTTATATTTTCATTTAAAACTATTGCTGCTATAAAATTTGGTGCTGTCTTAGCTGGAATAATACCTTCTGTTACTGCACTTATAGCTCCTTTTGCACCTCTTTTAATTGGTGGTGCTATCTTTGTTGGTATTATTGCATTAGGAAAGCTTATAGGAACTCTTGCAGGTCATTTATGGGTAGCAAAAGATAAAATAGGTGAAGGTTTTGCAGCTATCGGTGAATTTTTCACAGCTTTTAAAGAAGGTGTAGTAATTATGATTGAATCAGTAGGAAATGCAATAAGAGAACGATTTACCCAATTTTCAGATTTTATAATTAATGCTTTTACTAATGCTGTTGACGGTATAAAAAATGTTTTTAATTCTATTCCAGAATTTGTAAGAAATATTATAAAAATAGCTACTTCCCCTATAACATCTTTTATGGATACCATTAGAAGAGCTTTAGCCGCTTTAAGAAACCTGATAAGAAGAAGAAACGCTGCTAATTCAAATAGTGGTTCTAATAATGGTTCTAATAACAACACTGGCACGCCTATGGCTGCAGGTGGTGTTGTATCTAGTCCAGAACTAATTTATGCAGGTGAAGCTGGTAGTGAATACATAGTACCCGCAAGAAAGGCAGGGGCATTTAGTAGAAATTATTTAGCAGGTATGCGTGGTAGTGCAGCAATTCCTAGATTCGCGGATGGTGGCTATATTTCAAGACCTAATGTTAATATAACAACAGGGGCAGTAACACAAATGGATGGCACTAATTTTATAACAACAAATGATTTAACAACAGCAGTACAAAGTGGAATAGATCAAACATTAAACATACTTCAATCTGATTTAAGAGCTAGACGATCATTAGGTTTATCATAAATGGCAGATTTTGATATTTTAACTTTTTTAGAATATTATTCTAATAAAAACAATGTTCTAAACAGCAGTAATAAAAGATCTCCTTCTATTGCACATCAAAATTTTTATCAATCAGCACAAAATTTAACCGCAGATTCAGAAATTGATCAAAGTATAGATTTTACTTATTTAGCTTTTGATGCTAGTGGTTTTGCATCAACTGAAGCATCTAATATTAGTGATTTAACTATAAATTTAGCAGCTACAGCTTCTATAATTGATTTAACTGATTCTGCAATAGGTGGGGATAGTCTTGTAATTGCATCTTTATATACTCAATCCATAGGACAAGATGCGTTTAGTAATACTGCTTCTCTTATTTGTAGATTTAATGGAACTATTGAAAACGCTTCTATAAACGATACAACTGTTACATGGACTGTAAGCCCTGCAATATCAAAACAAAAAGCACAAGTACCCTCAAGACGTATAAGCAGTGATTTATTAGGCAAGTTTATTACAACATGAATACTTTTATTTTTGCAATAGATATTGAGGCAACCTTGAAAGATGGTTCAAAAATTTCAGAGGTGAAAGGTTTTGTAGAAAATAATAAAAGAATATATAAAAACAAAGAGGGTAATATACTAACAGGATCTACAAAAATAGAAACATTTGATTTTGTTTCATTTGTTGTAACTCCAGAAATCTTAAATTTAATTATGTTATTGGAGTATGAATAATGCCTGGAACATTTTCATTTATTATTGGTGCAAAAGGAATAAAACCTGCATTTACAGGTAGTTCACAAAAAAAATCTGACGTAAATCAAGATTCCCAAAAATTAGACGATAGTTTAGATAATGTAAAAAAACCTAATGCAGATTTAGATAAAGCACAAAAAATAGCACAATCAGGTGAGACAGTACCTATCGTTTTTGGTAAAAGATCTAATAATATTGGTGGAGTTTGGATGCAACCTAGCTTAATAAAGGCTGGTTCATCTAGTTTTGTACAAAAATTATTATTTGTTATATCACAAGGAGAAATAGCAAGTACACCTATAAAATCAAAAGCATTTACAGGATTAAAAAAACTTACGTTTTTAGATGATACAAGTGTTTCATTAAGTCATTTATATAATACTGCGGCAACACTTGCTAGTAGCCCTACAACATGCCCTATTTCTAGTAGTGGTTTATTTTGTGGAAATGAAATTTTTAGTTATTTAGCTGAGATTGTAAAAGCATCATCAGGTTCATCATTAGAAAATACACCTGATTTATCAAAAGATTTTGTTTCGCTAAAAACTAAAACTTTTGGTACTGGTGATACATCAAATACTACTTTTATTACTAGTTTGCAAGTTTTCGATGCTGAAACAGGAGCTAATGTAACTACAAATTATCAAAATACATATTTACAAGCTTCAAGTATGACATTTAGAAACAATGGTAGATTTGATTCTAATTTTAATCTCATTGGTGGTAGAACAGTAGGCACAATACAAGATTTTAACGCAGACCTTAACAATGGTAATTTATTCCCCCCTGCAACTGGTTCAGCCTTATCTAACTTGCAACAAGTAAGTGGAGGTCGTACAAAATTTATTTTTAAACATACTTTTGTTTCACTTGATACCCAAACAAATACAAATAATCCAGCAAGTACAGGAACACTTGAAGGTACTCAAGAAGAAATTGCAATAAGTCCTACCTCAACACTGACAAATAATTCAAATAATAATTCATCTTTTGCAGATATAACATTTTTAGCATCTAGTGGAAATCTTTATGAAACTCCGTCAGCAGGTACTTTTCCTACAACAACAAAACAACTTTATATTTTTTATGAAGAAGGTGTAAAAGTAGATTTATTTAGTGCTGGTTTATCTGGTTCAAGTTATACCGTAGGAGCTAGTAATCAATTTATAGATTTAGCTATGCATTTATTTAAGCTTTATAAAAAAATTGACGGTAATAATACAGCAACAATTGTTGCACCTGTAGAACTATCAAATTTACAAAGTCTTTCAAGTTTTTGTACTAACAATAATATGTTTTTTAATGGAATATTATCAAAATCTATAAATATAGTTGATTTTATAACTAATACTTCACCATTTTATTTATTATCTTTCTTGTCAGTTGGTGGTAAATATCAATTTGCACCAATACTACCAGTCAATAACAGTAATCAGATAGACACAACAGCACTTACACCAGTAATAACATTTTCTGAGGCTAATATTATTCAAGGTACATTTAAAAAATCTTATTTAGGTGTAGAAGAAAGAAGAGATTTTATTGCAAATTGTATTTATACAGAATGTTCACCAACAGAAATTGCAAGACGTAAAACAGTAAGTGTAAAGTTTACATCAACTTTATTAGATGCACCCACTGAACAGTTTGATATGTCAGATTTTTGTGCTGATGTTAATCACGCTATTTTGTACGCTAAATATGAATTATCAAGAAGAAAACATACAACACATAACATAGCATTTTCAACTGCATTACTAACAACTACACTAATACCGACAAATATTATAAAATTACAATTACAAAGAAAAAATAGTGTAGGTGATGATAGAACCGAAATAGAATATTATCAAGTTAGTAGTATTACATATGATAATGATGGTGTTAGCAATATAGAAGCGGCACATTTTCCACTTAATAATAGTAATATTGCAAAAATATCTAACGAAATATCTACAGGTTCTTTTACAGTTTTGCAATGACTACTTTTCCATCATTAGAGCCAGAAACAAGGGCATTATTCTATGGAGATTACCCCCAAAATATACACGAAGGATTAAGTGGTGGTAATGTAAGATTTCTAGTTGGTGCGAAAAGAATTGTTCAAAGGTTAACTATTACATACGAATATTTAACAGAAACACAGGCACAAAGTTTATTAAATCATTACAATGGACAAAATGGATCTATTGAACCTTTTGATTTGTCAACAGAAATATGGTCTGGTTATTCAACACCCCCAGTTAGTAGTAGTAGTTATAAGTGGAGGTATGCACAATCTTTTCAAATTAGCATTTCATCCCCTAATAGATATAGTACATCTATAGAATTAATTAGCGTTCCTATTTAATGGCTACTTTTCCTTCTATCGTTCCTACTACAAGACTTTATACGCCTGGTGATTTTCCTAGTGCAATTCAACAGTCATCTAATGGAACTACAACAGGTTTTAGGCGTGGTAATAGACGTATAAATCAAACATTACAGTTGAGTTTTGATAACTTAACGGAAAGTCAAGTTACATCTATAAGAGATCATTATGATGGTCAAAATGGTAGTTTTGAGAGATTTTTTCTTTCGTCAAGTACTTGGAGCGGATATAATTCACCTCCTGTAGCTTTAGTATCAGATTTTGCTTGGTTATATGCAACACCTCCTACAATATCTGATGGTATTACAAGCAAATGGAATGTTGAAATTGAATTAATATCTGTACCAATAGATTTAGGTGAAATATTAATTGATGCTGGAGATTCTACAACAATTGCTAGGACTTATATTATTGATGCATTAACAAGTAGCACAACCCCAACAAGGCAGAATATAATTAATTCAGGGACTTCTCTTTTAGCATGACAATTACTCTAACAGCATTACAAAAACAAAGAAGGGATACAGCTAGTAATTGGACATCTAATAATACTGTTCTACTAGCTGGTGAATGGGGTATTGAATCAGATACTAAGAAGTTTAAAATAGGTGATGGATCAACAGCATGGCAAAGTTTAGATTATGTGCCAATTCCTGACGCTAATAGGTCACTAACAGGAAATATAAATGCAACTGGTAACTTATCAGCAGGTGGTACGTTAAGTTCTACAGGTAATACAACTATTGGAGGTGCTTTAGCTGTAAGTGGAGCAATTGATGGAAATGGAGGAGCAACAATAGATAATATACAAATCGGTATAACAAATAATAATGAAATTGACACTTCATCAGGTGATTTAACTATAGATTCTGCTGGTGGTACTACAATTATTGACGATGCCTTAACTGTTTCTGGTAATGCTACATTGCAAGGAACATTAGGAGTAACAGGAAACACAACACTTTCAGGAAATGCTACTGTTACTGGAGATTTTACAGTCAACGGTACGACCACAACCGTGAATACTACTAATCTTGATGTCGAGGATCGCAATATTACCCTAAATAAAGTTTCGTCACCTTCAGATACGTTAGCCGATGGGGGCGGTATAACTCTTAAAGGCTCTACAGACAAAACATTAAATTGGGTAGATTCTACAGATTCATGGACTTCTTCTGAACATTTTTCAGTATCAGGTCAAAAAGAATTTAGATATTTAGATAGTGATTCTTCAAATTATGTAGGTTTTAAAGCACCTGCTACTGTTACATCTAATCTTGTATGGACATTGCCAGCATCCGATGCAAGTGTAAACGGTTATGTTCTGGCAAGTGATGCTAATGGTAATTTAAGTTGGGTTGATCCTGGTTCTAGTACTAACCCCGCATTTACTGGAAATTTATCACTTCAAAATGATGGAAATATTAGAGGTTTTGCAACCTTACAGGCAACTTATACTGGTTCTACAAAAACATTAACTATAACTGTAGCTGCAAAAACTGCGGCTCATAGATATAACGGTACTGGTTCTAGTAATGGTTATAAGGTGGATGGTTATGAAGCTCCTTTTATAACACTTACACCAGGAAGGACATATAGACTAGATCAATCTGACTCTTCTAACAGTGGCCATCCAATTGCATTTTATCTAGAAGCAAATAAAACTACAGAATATACAACTGGAATAACTTTTTATGCTGATGGTTCAAAAGCTAATTCTTCTGCATATAACAGTTCTTTTAATAGTGCATCTAGTAGGTATGTAGAAATAGAAGTAACAGATACAACTCCTTTAATTTTGCACTATATGTGTATAAATCATGCTCATATGGGTAATAGTGTAAATAATAATTCTAATAAAGTTAATTTTGATGATTTACTTAATAAGCCAACTGTACCTACTAATAATAATCAACTTACAAATGGTGCTGGCTTTATTGATGGATCAGCACTAAATGCAAGTAATTTAAGCAGTGGTACTATTCCTGACGCAAGATTTCCTTTAGTTTTACCTGCTATTAGTGGTGCTAATTTAACTAATTTACCTGCCATTACAGGTGGTTTGGTAGGTGGCGGTAATGAAGAATTATTTGTAGAAGCTTCTAATACAATGAATAATGATTTTTCAACATCAGCCAATAAAAATTATATATCATTATCACCTATAACTATTAATGGATCTTTAACTATTACAAATACATCTATTATGAATTTTATTTAAAATTAGCTTTCTTAGTTAATTTAAACTAATATAAAAACAAAACTATTTAAAAATGTCTTTAATAAAAGTTCAAAATATTCAGCATACAGGCAATTCAAATAATGCAATATCATTAGCTTCCGATTCAAGTGTTTCTTTAAAACATAGTGGAAATGCTAAGATAGAAACTGATTCGGGCGGTGTAACTGTTACAGGAAATATTACTGTTTCAGGAACAGTTGATAATGTAGATTTAGCAACTAGAGACACTTTATTTGGTGGTTTAACAGCGAGTTCTGGTGTTTTAACCGATGGTGTGACTGCCACTACACAATCAGCTAGTGATAACTCCACAAAAGTCGCTACAACAGCTTACACAGATACAGCAATATCAAATTTAGTAAATTCTGCACCATCTACATTAGATACACTAGGAGAAATAGCCACCGCACTAAATAATGACGCTGCTTTAAATACAACCCTTACAAATTCTATCGCAACTAAATTACCTTTGGCTGGTGGTACTATTACAGGATCACTAACAGTTAATAATACAGTTTCGGATGGCAAAGGCAATCTAAGATCTATACCATTAAGTACACAATCTAATACTTATACTTTAGTAGCTGCTGACGCAGGTAAAGCAGTATATAGTTCTGCTGATGTGACAATACCTAATTCAGTTTTCTCTGCTGGTGATGCAGTAACGATCATTAATAATAGTTCCTCAAATATGGCTATTACGCAAGGTTCGGGATTAACTATATATTTAACTGCTGATGGTACTACAGGTAATAGAGCGTTATCAGGAAGAGGCATGGCAACTTTAATTTTTATTGATGCAAGTACTGCTTATATATCAGGTGCAGGTTTAAGCTAATGCCTATTCAACAGAT
>MDTA01080775.1_pt1 | contig 10443 bp, 5 predicted proteins | sample 811151 | NCBI WGS metagenome assembly MDTA01 (sample SAMN05326648, study PRJNA326480) | marine metagenome | isolation source: seawater | place: Indian Ocean: South | collected 2010 | reverse complement strand
ATCTATTAAGAGGCATCTTCTTATTTCGGCCAAAATATTTCTATGTTCTATTTAGTTAGGCAGATAATTGGTTAATTTAAGTCACATCCCAAGGTACGCAAGGTTTACCATAATCATCTGCTGAAGTTCCTATTCCAACATTCCCATTTTTACCATAAAAAATTAATAATTGTTTATTTAATTTATCTTTAAACACTTGTTGCTCTTCTTCTGTTAATGTTGAGGTAATCCAACTTGAAACTTGTTCTTTAGTTAAATTATCAAAATCAATAAATTCTCCAGAAGAATAAGAATCTGGCACTGTAAAATTTAATGAGAAGAGTACAGTGCTGTTCATACCATTACTATCAATACCATATAGATATCCTTCCATGCCATTAACAGTATACTCATTTGGTGTATTTTGTGTAAATAATTGACTAACGTGCCAACTATAAGATGTTGTGATTGACATAATTAAAGAACTACTCCTCCCATTGCCATAATTGTAACATAATTACCTCCTTTTTGTCCTGTAATTACAACAGTATTTTGTGAACTTTTACTAAAGGTTGCTTTATAGAAGCCACTGGATTCATAGATGGTATGTACACCAGCACTATTATTTCCAGACTCCCAAAGTCTAACAAGATATAATGCATGTTCACCATTATATCCAGGATTATGGGTATTAGAGTAAATAACAAGTAAGCATCCAGCACCATTTCCTTGATTCACAGAAATACCAGTATCATATGAATATGCTGTGCCATTGTATGGCCATCCAGTGAAAACATTGGTGATTAATCTAAAACCAGAGTTCGCACTTCCATATCCATTGAGCGAATTGATAATACGAGCAGTGTTTCTGAATCCAAAATGATTACCAAAGAATTTCATTGCTCCATTATCTACAGCACTTAATTGCAGTTCACCTGTACCTCGATGTGCTACTTGCGAAAAAGTATTTGCACCAGTATTACCTCTTAAAAATCTTGCACCGTAATCACCACCTGGTGTTCCAACATTTCCAATTAAGTCAAGGTATGCATATTGATTATTTGCTCCTAAACCAAGTTCAATATGAGAGTCGCCAGTTCCAGCATATATATCCAATCTTCCTTGACCATCAAATTGTAATTTAGATTCTGCTTGTATTTCATCAGCAAGTCCCGTAGCAGTTAATACTCTGTTATTTGCATTATCATTAATAGTTATGGCTCCAGCTCCTGGTTCTCCTTTAGCACCCTTTGCTTCGACATTACCAGGCGTTCCCTTTTCACCTTTAAATTCACCTTTCTGACCTTTATTACCTTTTGCTTCTACATCACCTGGTACTCCCTTTTCACCTTTAAATTCACCTTTATCTCCTTTATTACCTTTTGCTTCAACATCACCTGCGTCTCCTTTTTCACCCTTAAATTCACCTTTCTGACCTTTCTCTCCTTGATCTCCTTTATTACCTTGGGCTTCTACATCACCTTTGCTTCCCTTATCACCTTGATCTCCTTTATTACCTTGAGCTTCTACATCACCTTTTTCACCTTTTTCACCCTTAAATTCACCTTTCTGACCTTTCTGACCCTCATCACCTTTTTCACCTTTAACACTGTCACCATCATTACCTTGAGGTCCTTGAGCTCCTTTTTCACCTTTGATACCTTCTCCTTTTTCTCCTTTTTCACCCTTATCTCCTTTAACATCACTTTTATCTCCTTTAAGACCTTTCTCGCCTTTTTCTCCTTTATTTCCTTTCTCACCCTTCAAACCCTTTTCACCCTTACGCCCAACGCCTACAGGTACCCACTCTCCTTTTAATCTAACTTTTAATGCCATAATTATTTTTTAGGTATTTATATTTTCATTATAAAGGTTATTGCGTAATATGGTGGTAGGTTTTTATTGGTTCCATCTTCACCAACAGTAGTTGTATCACCTGTGCTGTTTAAATTTCCATCAGTACCCACACCATAGTTTCTAGGTTCAGCATAATTAGGACGACCAACATAATTTTCAGTGGTATGTTTATGAGATACAACTACTGCATCAGCACTACCACCCTGATTACCTCGATTATAGAGATTGCCTGTGCCAACTATGAATTTATCTCTTAAATCTGGTGCTCCTGCTGCAACTGCTGCTGCTGAATTATCACAAATAACCCATCCAGAAGGAGCAACATCTCCATTATACATGATAATTGATCCAGATGGTACAAACGCACTTGCTGTTGTTTCACCGTCTGTATCATACCATATATCACCATCACAGACACTGCTTCCTGTTGGTTCAGTGGTTTGAACATATTTCGCACCAAAAGCATTACTACTTTGAGGTATATTAATTTGTCTTGTTCCTGCTGATGGTGTTGAGACTGTGATTGGTATGGCACAGGGTGTACTTCGACCTGTATAATCAACCAAAATATCTGTTAAACTACCACTTCCAGCGTCTTCCCATGTTGGAGGTGAACTTGGTCCTGCACTTGATAATACTTGACCTGCTGTTCCGTAGTTTGCTCCACTTAATCCAAACTGACCCGAAGGTCCTATACGAAATACTTCTGTTGAATTTTGTTTAAATATAAATGGTTTTCTTGTTCCAGTTATCTCTTGATATGAATTAAACTCTGCACCACTTTGTAAAGATTTTATATAAAAAGAATTTAAATAACTTGAAGATCCAGTATGAGTTAATCTAATATTAGGTTCATCTGCAAATATTTGCAGTTCATGATCAGGTTGTGTAGTTCCGATACCAACTTTACCATTTACATAAACCAATCCACTACTATCCACTTCTACATCATCAAATCCACTCGTCTCACTACCAAAGTGAATATAATGTGTTCCTGAACGTGTTGTGTCATCAGTTATATTTACATTGAGGGCGTTTGTAATTGGCACTCCAGGATTAATATTACCCTTAAATTCACCATAATATTCATTAGCAGTTACAATACCAACAGCTAAAACTTTTGTATTACTGTTTAAGGATGCCTCTATGTTAGATGCGATTGGGTTTGTGGTTCCAATACCAACATCACCTCCCTTTGTGATGCGAAGTCTTTCATAATCTATACCACCATCTCTCGTTTCAAAAGCCAAATCATCACCAAATATTCTAGCAGTAGCATATTCAGTATCTCCATCTCTCCATCTCAAAACAGGTTTTGAATTAGTAATTGGATCTGAACCAACCCACAATTGAGAACTTACTGTAACAATTCCAGCAGATATGATAAGTCTTTCTACGTCTTCCGTTACTACCCTGAAGAACCCGTCAGATCCTGCATCAACCACTTCTGCAAATGTATTGTCTTGTTGTATACGAGTGGTTGAAATAGCAACACTTGGATCAATATCACCTTTAAATGTTCCATAATATTCATTAGCATAAATTTTATCCCATCTTAACGAATCACTTCCTAAGTTAGATGAACCTGAAGTATTTGGAAGAATATTTGAATTTACTTTTGCATGAAATATTACATCATCCGCAACTGAACTTCCTAAATTTATACTACCTTTAAGATCTGCAAGAGTCGTCACCTCTAAGGTAAATGTTTTAGTCTGTCCTGCAACATCTATTCCAGTTGAAAGAACTTGTAATTTTCTAGAATTATTATGATATACATCTACTGTTCCTTGCCCATTAATGGTAACTCCACTACCAACATTTATTAAATTTATTTTACCTGAAGTACCACCATCAACATTAGCTTTAATTTCAAAATTCTTAGTATCTGCTACATGTATATTTAAATTAGAACCATCAGAAAATATTGACTTGCCTATCCCCAGATTAATTCGTTTGTTGTCATCAATATTAACTGTGTTAGAAAATGTAGATACACCAGATAATGTCAAACGATTTCCAATTAAAGTAGTTTCATGATTTGTATCACCTTTGAATGTGGATACACCAGTTACTAATAAATTTTGAAATGTTCCCTGACCTTGAGTGAAATTTCTTTTGACATATAAGTCACGACCAACGTATAAATCGCCACCTGTTGTTGTGATTCCACCAGAAGATGCCAAAGTTGTAACACCAGCAACACTTAATTTTCCACCAACATTTAAATTCTTTTCAATACCTACACCACCATCAACTGCAAGAGCTCCAGTATCTTTTGAAGTTGATTGTGGTGTCGCACTAATGTAAACACTTGCATCTGACTGTACGATTGAACTTGAAGCATTTAATAAAAGAGCACCTGCATTGGTTGTAATTGTATTTGTATCTACTTTAATATTACCAAGAGTTGAAATACCTGTTGTTCTTAGATGATTTAAACTTGATTGTGCTGATGAAGTTAAGTTGGTAAGTGATAAAGTATCTGTCGCAGATGCGTATGTAAAGTCAGCATCATCAACTAACTCACCATTCACTCCTATGAAGACGACACGACTTTGTGTTAGATCTTCAACACGAATACTATTCGCAACGATTCCACCATTCGCATCAACCTCACCTGTAAATGTTGAAACTCCTGGACTTACTTCTAATTGACTAAATCGAGCAGAACCAACAACATCTAATAGTTTTTCTGGTTGAGTGCTTCCTATACCAACACGAGAAGTATCAGATCGATATACAAAATTTGGTGCACCATCTACTAATCCAGCACTATTATGATACTGAACATCATACACTGTTCCACCAGCACCTGTTTGAACAGAGTCAACATCAATCCATACAACACCTTCAGTTCCCTTAACTAGAAGATTACCTTGATTACCTGGCGTGTTATTGAAATCATATATTGTTTTTCTTAATCGAATATTACCATTTACATCTAATTCTCTTGTTGGGTTTGTGGTTGCAATACCAACCAATCCTGTGGTAGAAGCAACACTCATAAATGTCCCTCCAGTTCCAACTTTCAATCCAGTATTACCAACTTCTAATCCTTTACCTACAGTTAATATACCAACAGTGCCATTAAATATTAAATCTGATGATGTTGAAAAGTCACCTCTAAATGTTCCAACACCAGCATTAGCGTTTGGATCAAAGATGACATCCTTAAATAAAACACTTCCATTGTCTCCTGGTGGTACTACAGTTACGGTTGCAGCAATGCCTAAAGAAACTGCATCAACAGTTATACCAATTCCTACGAAATTAAATTGTGTAATACTACTGAGTGATCCTACTAATGTTCCCTCTTCAAAAACAGATACAGAGCCAGGTATAAGTCCTCCACCGATTGGAACCCAATATCTTTCACCAGGATTTGATAGGACAGACACCATTTGATACTGTTGTCCAGCAGGAATACCAGGAGTTCCTGAAGCAGTGGGTGGATCACCAATATTAGGTTCTGCTTGGTCTAATCCAAGATATTGATATCTATCATCTGTTAAACGGTTTTGGGGAGTTCTTTTTACTCTTCCGCTTATATACTTAGGCATTACTATTCTCTAGGATACTCGCAAGAAATTCCATTTGTAGTGGAGCGACCAATCCACCTTGAGTTGAAATTCCAACATTAACGTTAATTGTATTAGATGTTGCCTCTATGAGATATAAATTTACATTATGTGCTGGATCTCCAATTCTTGGATATCCATGCTCAGAATTATTTCCATCTTGACTGCATGTAAATATGACCGAATTTGTAGCAATTCCTATTCTCTCAGTTCCAGTTGTCATGGCATTTGCTGCGATTCCTCCAACACCATCATCACCACACCAAGTATAAGGATAATTACCACCACTAATTACAGCACCACTCGCAGCAGACGTAAACGTATATATCCCACTCGCTCCAGCTGTTCCGACATCTAAAGTAATTGTTGTGGTTGTATTCGACGTGATACCAATTGCAGTGTCATATGCTCCAGTGTTTCCTGATTGTGGATATGTAATTGTCCCACTGCTAGTTACAAACGTAAGACTACCAGTCGCTAATTTAACACTTGTCCCAGTTGTTAAAGTATTAGCACCGATAGTGCATGTCATAATTCCTACACTCGTATTAAAAACAACATCAGTAGGTGTAAATGTTACGATTCTACTCTCACCTACATTTACCTTAAAGGTATTTGTTGTCACATCTGTAATAGGTTTAAAAACACCACTTACAGGATCGGTTGTTCTTGGATAAGTTTTGATTGATGTATTACCATCCATCGTGCACTTAAATCTTAATTTATTATCACCAAACTTAACTATTGAATTAGCATCCAATCCATGTCCATTAGAAGTCACCGTCATGATTCCAGAATTAGCATCATAGATGGCACTGTCCACATTCTTAGTAGTAGCACTATTCATAATATTGTGATTTGCAATCGTCAAACTCAACACTCCAGTCTTAGCATCATAAGTTCCACCAGTAGCGGTATATTTTGCTCCTGTTGATGTCCTTGTTATTGAATTTACTCCTGCTCTGACAAATGTATGAATTGCTGGATTAAAGAAATGATTGATTCCATTTGAAGTTCCAACCTCTGTTACAAAAGATTTTACATTATTGACATCGATAATTGTATATGATGCTTGAGGATCTGGGAATATTGTGGTTGTAATACCTGAATTATTATTTGAACATGTAAAGGCAATACCACCTAATGTAATCTGATCACCTGTTAAGAATCCATGATTATCAATTGTAGTTACAGTTGCAATTCCTAAAGGTTCACAATAAACAACATCAGTTATTGTACTAACACCACTCTGCACTCCAGATAAAAATATACGATCTAAAGTTGTTGGTGTTTTTTCTAATACTAATCTACCATCAACAATTACAACAGCGTCATTTGGTGGTATTTCAACGTCTTTTATAACTCGTATATCTCTCGTTAATCCTGTACTTCTTGATTCTCTTCTTTGAATAAAAGTGGTTGTTGGGTATGTATTAATTCCTACGTTTGCGACTTGAGCATACAAAATCAATGCTGAAGCACCAGTAGGAACCTCATACAATTTTTGCAAACCTGGTGAAACAGGAACTGCGATTGATATAAACTTATTGACTGGTGCTATTGCCATATTATCTCAATGCTAATATTAATGGTGTTATTTGTGCTTGGATTGCTCGGTTAAAGTCTCTCCCTCGAACAGTAGAAGTAGTTTGATCAACAACTAAACCTTCACCAATTTTAAAATTACCCTTTTGATCAGTGCTTGTAAATGGAACTTGTCCTCCATTTATAGCGATAACTTCATTCTCTGGTACAGGGACTCCACCTTGGAAGGGGTTCGCTTTATTTATATCCGTGCCAGCACCAATATATTCAAATGAATGAGAACTTGTGATGATTCGACTAATTCTTCGAAGTTCAATGTCAACTCCAGCGTTTACTTTATATGGTATGAACTCATTAAAAGTTATGGTTGTCAGTCCAACAGATGTTGGTTCTGTGGCAACTTCCACAGTAAATAATATCGGATCGGTGTCAACTTCTAATTGTGCATTTCCACTTCCACTTACATTTACTGTAAATGATTGATTTGGTAAGAAGTTTCTACCACTCGAAATAACATCAACAGATGTAATTGTTCCAGCAGCACTCACGTTTGCGGAAAATTCTGGTCTAATTGCCTCTGGTCCTAATGGATTTGGAATCGTGATAATTGGTGGTGCTGCTGGATTATAATCACCTGGTAATCCACCATCAACAATTTTAATTGCCCTTATTAACTTCATTGGTTCGGTTAAAACTCCTGTAGCAGTTGTATCTGGATAATCTGCTAAATTTATTTTAAAGAATAAACCTTGACCATCAAAAGGTTTTCTAAATCTACCTAAAGAATCTTTACAATCGAGAATTGGAAAACTATCATTTTCAGCAGCAACATTTGTAAATACTTGACCAGTAAACTCTGTTCCACCAATACCATCTGCCTTTAGTCCAACATTACCGAATGATGAGTTAGAGTTTGTTAGATCACACTGACCACCTGTGACACATGATATTCCAATGTCAGTGGCAATCGTAAAGATTGATACTAACTGAGCGTAAGCATTATTTGATAATGATACTCCAATTCCATTTTCGTTATACTGAGTGAAGGAGTCACACACCATAGATTTTAAATCTTGTCCAAGATCTGTCGATCCTGTGAAATTAGCATTTGCATAATCACCATTAATTTTCATACCAATACTCTTGGTCATAAAGTTAGTGCAATTACGAATATATGGCGATCTCCATCTTCCACTAATTCCCTCATTTGCAGGTCCTATCTCTGTAAAACCAGTGACCGCTTGAAAATCTATACCTGCATCCACTGCCTCCTGTGTTGGTGGGAAAGCAACAGCACCACAATCAGTATGAGCGTATGAGACTCCACCCTTTCCATCATTGCTCGGACCAGAGAAATTAAGATTTTGTATTAAGCATCCTCGTCTTACATGGAAAACATCTTTAGTTCTATTTTGTGGAACGATAGTAACTAATCTTAAATCTTCTCCAGATACAGAGACATCAGTTCTTAGTCCGATTGGATTATTCTCAACATAAGTTCCTGACCGAATTATGATTGTATCTCCTCCTTTTGCAATTGATGCAGCAGCACCAACAGTTCTCTTTGCGTCACCCTCTAATAAACCACTATTACTATCATCACCATCAACAGTCACCCAAATTGCATTATCAGTATCTACCCCTGATGGTCTCCAAGAAACACCAGCTCCAACAGATGATAATCTATAATCATTTTTACTTTTACTTACATTATAACCAACACTATTCAACTTATCAATAATTGAATTTTCTAATTCTAATGTTCCGATAATTTTGACATTATTACCTACGTTTAAATTCTTTTCAACACCTACCCCACCTTCAATTATGAGAGCACCACTATCTTTATTAGTTGACTCAGTAGTATCTTCAATTCTTGTTTGTCCACCAATATTTACTTTCTTCTCAATACCAACTCCACCTTCAACTACAAGAGAACCACTATCTTTATCTGTGCTATCAGTAGTATCTTCAACAACTACTCGACCACCGACATTTAATCTTTTCTCAATACCTACTCCACCTTCAACTATTAGAGCACCAGTATCTTTATCAGTTGACTCAGTAGTATCCTCAATTACTGTTTGTCCACCTACAAATAATTTTTTGACAATTCCAACACCACCATCAATTTGAACTGAAGCGTTTGTAGTGCTGGTTGCATCTAACGTGCTGTTGAATGTGGTATTTCCATCCACATCTAAAGTGCTGTTAAGCGTAGTCGCACCATCAACATCAAGAATATTATTAAGAGTTGTTCCACCATCCACATCTAAAGTATTATTGAGTGTGGTAGCACCATCTACGTCTAGAGTATTATTAAGTGTAGTAGAACCATCTACATCTAAAGTGCTGTTGAGCGTAGTCGCACCATCAACATCAAGAATATTATTCAAAGTAGTAGCACCATCTACATTAAGTGTAGACTTAAGGTTAGTAGCACCATCAACATCTAAAGTTGAGTTAAATGTAACAGCACCTGTGGCACGGAGAGTTCCTGTTACATCTAAAACTCTATCTGGATTATCAATATTGATACCAACCTTGGTCATTCTATAGATAGATGCATTTGCACCACTTCCATTAAATCCCCATAGATCATTTGTAAATATGGTTGACAAACCAGTGCCTGGAAAAGTTGGATCAGCAGCAGTTGGTCTTAAAGTATCAGTTCCTATTCCAAAACTATTTCTCTGAACAAAGTTCATTGTGGTAAATGACTGTGCTGCACCAATAGTATTGTGGTTTTCATCAGTAGGAAGGAATTGTCCCTCGTCCTGTATGAATATACCTTCATCAAAACCTGGTGTTAGTGCCACCCATTTAATTCCTAATTCATCTCTTCTTAACCAATAGTTGTTTGCACCAGGAGAACCAGAGGAGTCATATATGTTTCTTCTAATAGCAATACTACCATCAACATCAACTTTTAAATCTCCTTGAGTTGAATCATTTCTTTGTGACCAAGTAGACTCGTTATATTTTCCTTCACCAGGATTTGTAGTTCCAATACCAACTATTCCAACATTATTAACAACAAAAGTGCCAGTATCAATACCAACTTGAAACTTTTGTATTGGTGCGGTTGTTCCAATACCGACATTTGTACTGGTGGTGTCTGCAGAAAATACAGTTCCTCCTATACCAACATCAAAATCTTTTCTTACAGTTAAGAAATCTATATCTAATTTACCTTCGATAAAGACATCATCTTTAAAAAGTGCAGTTCCGATAAAAGTTGATATTCCACCAACAAATAGATTTTCTGTTATATGTACGTTTTTAAATGTTAGATTATCATCATCAAACTTATAATTAAATTTTCCATACACAAAAACGTCTTCAAATATTGAATCCGAATCATGAACATTACCTGTACCGTATGGAAAAGTCATTTAAATACCCATTAGAAAAACTTTTTAGCAAGCATACCTGCTACTGGTCCGCCATACATTCCTGCAGCTCCAGAGGCTAGACTACT
>MDTA01073658.1_pt1 | contig 10443 bp, 8 predicted proteins | sample 811151 | NCBI WGS metagenome assembly MDTA01 (sample SAMN05326648, study PRJNA326480) | marine metagenome | isolation source: seawater | place: Indian Ocean: South | collected 2010 | reverse complement strand
GAAGGATTTATGAAACTTTTCACCGAATTTTTCGTAAACCTCTCGTTCTGATTCAGGAATCGATTCTAAAAATTTATTTTTCATGTTTTGGAAAATCTCCATCGAAACCTTACAATTATCGTTTGCTTTCTCTAAAACAGCATTGGGTGTGTCAGATTCAGTAGATGTGTTGGATGAACTCATTTTATAATTGTTTTTTATTCTCTAAACCAATTTTTTTTTTTTATAGATATAGGATATATAGAAATGCCTTGTAATTGTGCAAGTAGAAAACGAAGAGCTCCATATGTTACTCCACCCCTTCCGAAATTACCACCTCCTCCAAAAATTACCACCACACCACGTGTTCGCCGATTTAAATTCTCGACCAAAGTCAATCAAAAAGAACCGACAAATTCGGTTGATCAACATTTATTACAACTAAACAAGCGTTCAATTTGATTTTCCTTTTCATACGAATCCTGTAACGATAGACAAGATTGTACAATATTTTCATCCGACGTAACAATGTTTGCATGATACGAACGTCCCATACGACCTACACGACCCATTAATTGATATAATTCACACGTGTTAATTGTATCCGCAAATTCTTTATCCAAAAAAATATTTGTCAATCCAGAGAGATTTGTTCCGTATACAATTTCTTTCCCCGAATTGAAAAACAAAAAATTAGGATAGAGACGCATCATTAAATTTCGTTGATATTCGGTTTGATGATTTCGATCGTACGTTCCAATCCCCGATAAAATCTGATACAATTCATCTTCCGTCAAATGATCAAAATAGAAACTCGGAATATTCATCGATGACAAGGAGGACACCGTTGAAGGAATTTCTTTCTCCGGATTGTACTTTTTAAAATGATTCACATGATTTATCATCATTGTCGTCGGAATCTCAATTTTGATCATTTCCAAGGTTTCTTCCATGGCTTCCAACTCTTCCATTCGATTTACTCGAATGCTTTCCTTATCCACAGAACGATCCGATTTCGAAGTACTTTGTTTACGTAGGGAATTCATTGATTTTCGAATTGTCAACGATTTCTTTTCATTTTCAGAAATTTGCTTGGACAATTTTGGTCGATTTTCAAAAAGTGTACTTGTCAATTCAATTGTTTCCTTTAACGGTTCTTTCATAACAACCAACGTCTTTGGTTCGTATTCGTGACTTTGTTTCAAAAACAAATTCTTTCGATCCACTTTGCCCATAATTTGAGGTCGATAGGATTGAAATTGTTCCAAGTGATGAAAATGATTTTCCAAGAACTGTAACAACGAAATGACATACCCCACAATATCTTTTGGATTAATATCTCCAATCTTGGGAAACACATTATAAAATTGAATCGATTCTGGTAAAATATCAACAAGAGTCTTACACCAGAAATAAACATGTTTGGGAGAATAGGTCCGTCGTACTCTCGGATTCCGTCTCATTTCGACCATGAGACTTACCACGTCCTCTTTCGTTGTCACATGATGATGTGGAAACCGAACATACCCATTTGGATCCACGACACAACAAGGAATACTTACGTCAGCAGAACTGACTCGAAAACAAGACTTTTCGGCAGTAGTTTTATATTTTTCACAGAAGTCCTCAACAATCGATGGAATAAATTCAAATTTGGGTAACACACTCGATAACAATACGGTTTGTTTTGGTAAATAGGAACATATCTCCGCCATGAATTTGTTAGACTGATCGTCACTAATGAACTCATCGATATACGCCACAAACGGAAATCCAATTTTTTCTTGATGTTTTAATAATAACAAACAAGAGTCCAAATCTGCAACAATAATGTCGGGTTGTTTTCCAGTATGACGGGTATAATAATACCACTGATCTTGAATTGTTCCGTTCTTTTGGTTGTCATCGTTTTTGTTTCGGTACACTTTTTTCCAAACAGATGGGAAACAACGTTTGTAAGGTCGTAACAAAATCTTTTCAGAAAGACTTCCCATTTCATTGAGTTGTTCTATATCGGATCTTGTTAGTTTCTCCTTCTTTCCTTGATCTACATTAATATGGATAATTTTTGCCAACCATAAATGAATGTCGTTTCCGACCAATGAATTCTGACACACGTCAATGTTCACCAATGGATTGGAACACGCAAATAAAACAGTTTTTTTTTGTTCCTTCCGTTTTTCCAGACTTAGTAATTTGGCTAACGGAATACTCAAAAACGTTTTTCCTTGTCCAGTAGGCATTTGATTTCCTAATAATAATGGTTCGTCCTTTTGAATAGCATCGTGTATCTTGTTCAAGATTTGTTTTTGTTCGGGATACAATTGAATATTTTTCTTGAAATGTTGAAAGGAAGAATGATACAAGAGTTTCGGATTATCAAACAACAAGTCGTAAAATTTCTCATCGACAATCTTATTCAGTACTTTATACAAAGTGGTAAATCCACATCGATAGTCTTCTTCTAAAATATCTTTTTCTAGGATTCGATGAATGGACAAAATTCCATCCAACAAGGATAACGGTGGAACATTTTTTTTTTGTTTAATGGATCTCACCATCATGACATTCCACCAAAGAAAATACAAGTACGATGTGATTTCATACCGACATGTAATGAACTTGATGGTAAAATCAGAATTCAACTCAAATTGTTCAAAATCCTCCATAATCACCTTTTTTTCATTTTGAATAATAATCTCCTCTTTCTTTGAAATTTTCCCCTTCTTCTCCATTTTTGTGTCGATGTTGGGATACAAGGTTTCTAACCCAAACTGTTTTACAAAATATTGCAAGACATGCGTAGGTTGTTTGATATTTTTGGAAGATTGTGACACATTTACCACATCTTCAATTAATGTTCGAACATCGGAATAGTTTTCCGGTTTTTCCTCAATAATTTTCCAATTAAAAGCGGACATCTTTTTTGAATACGAAGATAACGTTAAATATAAAAGTTTTCTCAAAAAATGTAGTATGTCTATCTATGTTTATAAACCTTCTGATTTTTTCCCAAGTTTATCTTCAAAAATCAATTTTTCAAAAAAAAAAAATATTCATTTTATAAAAAACATGAATTATAAAAGTTTTCAAAATCTTTCATCATCCACTGTTTCCGTAAATGATCATTATACAAAAATATACGATTTTGGAAATAAAATAAATGACCAAGTAACATCTCCGTTTAACAGTTCGAATCCGTTGACGTATTGTTTATTTCCTACCCTTGGAAGTCAATTCCAACATGGCTCTTCTACCTCCAACACGTTACGAAGTACCTACAATCCAAGTTGTGAAACGTACATGGCAGAACGATGTTCAGTGGAATGGGATGGATTCTGTGAGGCATATAAAGCCATCAATTCGGATACCTATTGGCCAAACGTTGCTGTGATTGATGGACAGGCATATACATTAGCTCAAAATTTTTTGAAAAACAATCGACCAACCGTGGGAGAGGTTCTTGTTCGAAACTCCGTCAACTATCGATTTCTTCATTTTCCATATCTCGAAGGATCCTCTGTCCCATTTGATCCAAACGTTGCCAATTCTCCCATGATTACAATGTATCCAAATTCGACCACAAGTCCATCCTTTTTGAAAAATTTGGACAATATTGAAACGGACCCACATATTACTCTCATGTTGAAAAACACCGAGGCGTGTTTTGATATTTTGGCTCGAATGTACCTTGCTCTTGTTCGACAAGAACCTGGATCCGAGAAACTACGGAATTCTCGAGTTGAAAAGTACCTAATAGAGAATCAAATTCAATTGAATTCGTTCCTTGAACAAACCATGGATAAGATTCCGTCATTCCAAATCACTCCATCTTGGTATCATACTTATTCGTCTTGTACATCAAAACAAAAAATAATATAAAATTATATTTGCATTAAGTAGAAGAAGTATGTTGTTTAATACTATTATACTAGCAGGTGGAGAAGGTACTCGTATGAAATCTCCTCTTCCAAAAGTATTACATCAATTTCAACGAAAACCCATGATCATTCATGTAATAGACACTGTTCTATCCTTAGGTTCATCCGTAATTTATATTGTCGTTGGACGTCATCGAGAAATAATTGAGGCAACGATCCAAACGTACTTTCCTCGAAACTTGTTTTTATATATTGATCAATCGGTTCCGTTGGGAACAGGTCACGCAATTCAAGAATGTTTACCTTATTTACAACCGTCTGAAAATATATTGATTCTTAATGCAGATGTTCCTAATGTAAAACCGTTCCTACTGGAATCCTTCATGAAAAATGCTCCAGTGAATAGTCTTATTTCCATGTCATTGGAAAATCCATTTGGATACGGTCGTGTTTTTTCCAACGAACAAAACCAAATCGATTGCATCGTAGAAGAAAAAGATTGCACCGAGACACAAAAACATCACAAGATTGTCAATTCCGGAATTTATTTTTTTTCATCAAACATTTTACATCAATATACCCCGTATATTAGAGCAAATATTGTAAAAGGGGAATACTATTTAACGGATCTCATTGAAATTTGTGCAAGACATGGTGTACCTGTTCATCAATATCTACTCCATCCATCTCAGCACAAATACCTCCAAGGTGTCAATACTATTGAAGAATTACAAAACTTGGAAAAATTGTAAAAATTAAAAAAAAATAAAATGAAAAATAAAATATTTTCATGTTTCATTCTCGTGCAATTACTATTCATAAAAATATAATGGACGGTACTCTTTATTGGATTTTATACCGTGGTAACACGAATACCAAAATGAAACCACATGGATTTGGCGTTTATTTATATTTTGGAGACGTCTACCTTGGGAATTTTCGAAATGGTCGGAAACATGGATACGGAATTTGGAAATGTCGTGGAGGATACCGTCCAACCAAATTTAAATACTCGTACGTACAACGAGGAATATACATTGGTATTTTCTGTCACGATCAATTTGTCAGTGGAAAATTTATCAAATCACAATTTCATCCCAATTGTTTCCCCTATGGATACCAACGGTACACAAGCCGTTTTCAAAATACACCGTTTCGTTGTCCGACTCAACATCTTACCGTTCATTATTTTGAAAATATAGAACACGGTAAGTACCATTCGAAAGGAACACAAAACATCTCGGGTTACATTCAAAACAAAATGCTACATGGTAATTTTTATATCCAAAATTATTCTCCGTCCTTCCATGCTATTATCCCCCACCGAAATTCTTGTCTACATGGACGAGGTGTTCACATACGATTTTCAGAAAAGAACGTCGTTTTGTACAAAATACTCACAGAGTGGGTAAACGATCAATGTGTTATGATTCACTGTCTTTACGACGATGATAATTTATTATTTTATCCTTTTCATTATTTTGAACAAAACAATCCACGAATTCATTTCGATCATCTCTGTCCAATTGAACGATCCATGATGATGGAACCTTGTCGAACGGAATACAATACAACCTATGATCTAAAAAATCTAATGAAATGGATTTCGAAATACAAAAAACCACGAGATCCTTTGACAAATCTTCCGTATACAAATATGAATTTTGAAATTGATTATAAATTACAAGAATCGATTTTTGATTGTTTATGGACCACCTGTTTTCCAAAACAGATTTTAGGAACACTTCCAGAATAAACAATAAAATAGATTGATGAACATTTTATATCGATTTGATATAAAAAAAAATACAGAATCAAGTCATACTTTTTCTAATGTAAAATATAAATGTGGACTTTTTCGTCGAAACCACAATAAATTTGATAAAGCAACATCTTTTTGATTATCTTTATAGTTTGTCGTATAGGTTTGTTCATGAAACGATTCCCATTTTCTGCATTCAAATTGTTTTCGTATTGAAAATGGAAACATCATCAACACACTAACGTCTTGCAGTTGTAAGAAATCGTCCATCGAACGACACTCAAACCGAATCATCGTCAAAACCGATAAAAAAAACGAATCAAATTTTTGAATGGTTGGATGACGATAAATGGACTGATGTAATTGTTCTCGTAAAGAAAACATATTTCGAATATCATCTTCCACTCGTTCACAAAAACAAACCTTATTGTCAATGATTCTCATATTTTGAATAATTCGATGAATATCGAACGAACACACTAATCCAAAATGTTTCGTATCTCGAATCAAATAATCCAGTTTATCCGTATCAAAACTAGAATAAGGGTTACAAACGAGTGTATCATACCACATGTCATTGGGAGGTGAGGTGATATGTTCACAAATCCAATCCACTTCTTCGACGGAAAAGTCCAAATTGTATTCTCGGACAATTCGTCGAAATATATCACAACTCCGTTGTTCATGAGTAATTGCAATTTGCTCCTTCGGGGACGTTTTTGTTTTCAGAAATTCATCAAATAAATGAGAAAATGGACCGTGTCCCAAGTCATGAACCAATCCCGTAATGGTAATGATTTCTTTTTGTCGATCCGATAAACGTTGTTCAATAGGAAGAGACACTTCCAAGGATCGAAGAATGAATCGGGTAATGTGATACACACCAATGGAATGTTCAAATCGAGATGACGTTGCTGTGGAAAATACCTTGTACGCAAAACCAGTTTGTCGAATATAATGCATTCGTTGAAATTCCCACGTATCAATAACAGAAAGTGCCAAAGGAGACACTGTAACATCCCCCCATACCGAACAATGAAATTTCTTCATAATTAATCTATGATCCTTGTACTTTTTATTTTCAAAAATCATTTTTTTTTGTATTCCTATCTCAGAAAAAAAAAAACTGTTCTTATATAGAATATGAAAAAGACCTTACTTCTATTCGATGTTGATGGAACCATTGCTGAATCTGGATGTATGATTGATCCTCATATTGAACATAGTTTAAATGAAATTGATAAGAAACTTTTTGAAATTGCGGTTGTCGGTGGGGGGACATTTGAAAAAATTAAATCACAAATTGGTACGGTACCATTTACGACACTATTTTGTGAATGTGGCTCTTCTTGTTACGTCTTGAATCCAATAACCAAGGAGTACAAAATGGTGTACTGTAACAATCTATTTCAACATCCTGTATTTTCGTTTTGTCAACAAATCATTAAAGAATCATTACAATTTATTGTTACTAACATCCCAACGATTTCTGGACATTTTATTGACGTCCGAAACGGTCTAGTCTACATCTCGTTAGTGGGACTTCAGGCGACCGCCAACGAAAAACAACAGTTCATCCAGTTGGATTACAAAAAAAAATTTAGAGAAAATCTGTTTCGAATGTTACAGGAATTTATTGAAAAAAATAATATCAAAAATAAGATACGAATCACCTACGGAGGGAGCACTGGTATTGCCGTGTACCCAGTTGAATGGGATAAAGTTCAAGTTCTAGATCATATTCCGTACAAAAATTACGAAAAGATATTTTATTTTGCAGACAAATATGAACAAGAGGGAAATGATTTTCGTTTGATAAATCATCCATTGATCGATGGAGTTCGTGTTTCCTCCATCAAACAAACTCGTGATTTTCTTCAAGTATTTTTTCTTTAAATTTTTTTTTTTTTTCAACATTTGATAAATTATGAAACAAAAACACGATTCCAAAAAAAAAATTGGACTTGGATACGTATTGAAATCAACAGGGGTATTATTGACTTCGGCGATTGTGATTACCTTGTCTCTTGCTGTCAATAACATGTTTTTAACCATACGTGATCAAATATTTGATTTTAAAAATGTAATTATTATCGATATTTGTTATATTTTATTTTTAATGGGATTAATTATCTTCTTTTTGTTTACTTACTCTAAATATGTAGATCGTATTGATCCATTAGCACTTATTTCTCCTTAACGAACTTGTCGGTAGATAATTTCATTCTCCGATCGAAGAATTCGTATCACATCGTTTCGTTTAAACCCGTAATATTTGACGATAGGATCCGATTTCATCAAGTTGGGTAAGTTATTCCCATATTTTTGTTTTATTTCCAATAATAATGTTTCATCCGTGATTTTTTCATGTGGAACGAAATAATACAAGTTTCGAATGTCATACAAGAAATTTTCTAATGGAAACGTTTCCAAATGATATTGAAATAAATTTTCAATCACTTTTAAACAATTGGAGGTGATTGATTTTTGATAAATCATGATAATATTCTCGACGATTGTATTTTCACACAAATGTAAATACAATTTCAAATGTTCAATTCCGAGTTTATCATGAAATACTAAGATTAAAAAATATGGCGTTCCATTTTCGTTATTTTGATACAAATATACTCCATTTTCAATATGATGTTGAAAGGTAAGATTTCGTCGTTCCATAAATTTTCCAATATTTTCAAGACTTGATTTCCAATACGGAGACAAATTTGGAATGGTTGATGGTAAGTGAATCATTTATTTTTACAAGGAAACGACTTGCACAAAAAATCAATTTTCGTTAGGAAATCTGGTTCTGGAGTAGAAAACAATCTGTTTTTGGTCGAAACAAGTAAAGAAAGGATAAATGATCAAAAAATTCCTTTTCAACGGATTTTTTACATTCTTCACATTTACGACACACGTGAAATTTCAACACGGGAATTCGTACCTCTTCTGATTTGCACTCTTGACAATAGATTTCACTTTTTTTGATAATCGACTCGTCCAATTTGTAATCATCCAAAAAGTTTCGAAACATGGAAAAAGAATGATTCATCCATACTTTTCGATCCAATTTCATTTCCAATTGATACAAAGTTCGTTCGTACTGTAAAATAAAATCATGTATAATAAAATGATTGTATCCTTTTTGTGCTTCCGAATCGAAATACAACCCTTTCAACATTGTTTTGAACTTTGTAAATAATTTTCGATACAAGATACAAATGTCATTGGGAATCATATGTTCATGGATTTGAAACTGATTGAAAATTCGTAACTCATCGTAAAACGATCGATATATAGCTGGATAATGAAGACTGTGAATATGAGTTTGTTTTTTCTTATTCCACTGAAAATGAAAACTTTCAACCATATTTCGTTTTAACATGAACTGAACAAAGTCCATGGGTGATTTCTGTTTCAAACGATTTCCCATACATAAAATATTTGAAAAATTCTTTTGTTGTTTCAAAAATACCTTGATATGATGAATCGAATCAAAATTTGGAAGAGGATCCAAAAACACAGAATGGAAAAATTCCATTATGGTGAAAATACGATGTTTGTCCTTATTATTCAGTGTTACCTTCGAAAGAAAAATATCCAAGGAGGTGATAATCATACAGACCACATCAATCATCGAATTCAAGTAAAACGGTGTCGTATCATAAAAATGAAATCCCCTGTCCGATACATGGGAATTTCCGTAGTCAATCAATACAGGTACAATCTCAAAATTGGTCTCCACCTCGTATTTTGGAAAATATACACAATTCTTTTTTCGTTGAATAATAATATTCCATGGACATGTATCCATATGAACAAAACCACAAAAATCTTGAGCCATTTCCAATGCCATGGACAATTGAATCCAAATGTGAATGAGGTTATCCAAGGTGATGTTTTCATTTCGAATTTCTTTGTCTAACGTGTTCCCAGGAATATATTCCAAAAACAATCGAGTTTGATTGGACTTCAAAATATGATAATAGGTAGACATGAAATACGGATACTGTTGTGCAAGACGATTGACAAAATAGTACCCCAAGACAATTTCGTGAATTCGTGATTCCTGACAAACCTTTTCAACCCACTTGAATTCGTTGTACTCGTACAAATGTAACGACGTTTTCTTACTGACTACAAAATCGGATTGAGTACGATGTTTCTCCAAGAATCCTTCTAGTTGTGGTAACTTTAGAAAACCAACATTGAAAAAGAAGTACGACACGTAAGACGGATCTGTGAACCATACACCGGTTTTGTAAAATTCCGATGAAATATCATTCCACGAACGAAGGTACTCGTTAATTTTTCGTTCTCCATAAGAAACTTGATACGTGTGAACACTTTGATGTTGAAAACCATCATTTTGAATCGACCCTAAATGACAAAAAAGATTTTGTAAATAATCCAAAATACCTTCACGAGATAAGACGGTTTTCGCAAATTCTCGAGCATTCTTTGTAATTTGTTGACATCGTTCATCGTTTTCTTTACACCATCGAATCTTGGATTCAATTTCCGTTTCATCAAACGTGTTTTCTAATGGAACGTAGTGTTCCCATGGAACCAACAACGGAAAAAACCATAAATGAAATTCACTTGGATAGAGTAAAACAACGGATCCGGACGATAATTCGTACGTCAACCGATACGCACAAGAATGACCAGGTAAATGTAAAATGTATTTGTAACGTGCTTGTTGTAACGGTGTCATGTATTCTCCAACTTTAAAGTCAAAATCGTCTTCGTAAAGTACCGTCATGTATTTTTCATCAGGGTGTTTCCTCGGTCGTAAATTCCATTTCGTGATTTCAACAT
>MDTA01000705.1_pt1 | contig 10443 bp, 10 predicted proteins | sample 811151 | NCBI WGS metagenome assembly MDTA01 (sample SAMN05326648, study PRJNA326480) | marine metagenome | isolation source: seawater | place: Indian Ocean: South | collected 2010 | reverse complement strand
TCATCAGAAATTGATAAAAGGTCTCTAAAATCCTTTTCAGCTTGCTTGGCAATCTCTATGAATTCAGTGCTTCTGTGGCTGATTTCCATAACTGAGAGGCCAAGACCATTCCAATCTAATAATTCTTCTTGAACTTCTTTTAGTACTGGTTCAGGCATTGTTGCTGGGCCTGCACCAAAATTAAATTTTCTTGGCACTATTCATCTCCTATGAATTCCTCGCTAATAGGCGCAATGCTTATTAATTTTTCAGAATCTTTAAGTCTAATAACAGTAACGCCTTGAGTGTTTCTTCCAATAATATTAACTTCTGCAACTCTTGTTCTTACAAGCATTCCTTTGTCTGAGATCAACATCAACTCATCGTCATCATTCACTTGCGCAGCCCCAATAAGTTGTCCATTCCTTTCTGAAATTTGCATAGCGATAACGCCCTTTGCTCCTCTTCTTGTTTTTCTGAAATCTACAGATCTAGAGCGTTTACCGAAACCATTCTCACTGACAGTAAATATACTTGCTTCCTCTTCAGGAATGATCAAAGAGATTACATGCTGTTCTTTATCAAGCTTAATTCCTCTTACCCCTTTAGCTGTCCTGCCCATTGATCTAACTTCTGTTTCGGAGAAGTGAGCAGCTTTTCCAGCGTTAGTAACCAACATTACAAATTTACTACCATCAGTTACGGTTGTGCCGACAAGTTCATCCCCTTCTTCTAAAGTTATGGCTCTTTTTCCACCCTTTCTTTGGTTTTGGAATTCCGTTAAAACAGTTTTTTTAACTGTTCCAGATTTTGTTGCCATAAGTACAAAATGTTTATCATCATATTCCTCTACAGGAACCATACTGGTTATTCTCTCTCCTTCACTAAGCTGTATAAGGTTAACTAGAGGACGACCTTTAGCTGCCCTACCGGCAGAAGGAATTTCGTAAACTTTCAACCAATAAACTTGGCCTAAGTTAGAGAAACAAAGAAGTGTGGTATGTGTATTAGCCACTAAAAGTTGTTCAACAAAATCTTCATCCTTTACAGATGCAGCTGTTTTTCCCGTTCCACCTCTTCTCTGAGCCCTATATTCCTCTAGGGGTTGTGTTTTTGCATATCCTTCATGAGAAATTGTAACTACCCTGTCCTCAGGAGTAATTAAGTCAGCTTCAGTGAGATCGGCCGCAGAATCTTGTATATCGGTTCTCCTGTCATCTTTATACTTTTCTTGAACTTCTTTAAGTTCTTCCTTCACTACTTCAATTAATCTCTCAGAATCACCTAGAATCTCTAGTAAATAAGTTATGTGATCAATAATCTCTTCGTATTCCTTAATTAATTTATCTTGTTCTAAACCGGTAAGTCTTTGTAGCCTCATGTCCAGGATGGCTTGCGCTTGTTGTTCAGAGAGTTGGTAAGTTTTACCAATCAATCCTACGGACTTATCACTAATGTCTATTTTGCAAGCATCTGGTCCAGCCTTTTCTAGCATTGCAATTATTTTTCCTGGTTTCCATTTCTTAGCTAATAATTTTTTCTTTGCTTCAGAGCCTTCTTTAGATTTCTTGATGAGGTCAATCATCTCATCAATATTTGCAAGTGCTATGGTTAGTCCTTCTAGAATATGCCCTCTCTCTTTTGCTTTCCTTAAATCAAAAAATGTTCTTCGAGAAACTACTTCTTTCCTATGATTGAAGAAAACAGACAAGATTGACTTCAGATTTAATAGTTTTGGTTCGCCGTCTATCAAGGCAACATTATTGATACCAAATACTGTTTGCATTTGGGTTTGAGAGTAGAGGTTATTTAGAACCACATCAGGTATTTGTCCCGACTTGAGTTCAATGACTACCCTGACTCCATCTTTATCTGATTCATCACGTATATCTCTTATACCTTCTAATTTTTTATCTCTTGAGAGTTCAGCTATCTTTTCAATTAATCTTGCTTTGACAACTTGATAAGGCATTTCAGTAATTATAATTTTTGCTTTATCTTTTTCTTCATCCTCGAATTCTGTTTTGGCTCTAATTTTTACCCTTCCTCTGCCAGTTTCGTAAGCACTTACAATTCCAGCTTTACCATTAATTATTGCTCCTGTAGGAAAATCAGGCCCGGGAATATATTCCATGAGTTCTTGTACTGTTATTTCAGGATTCTCTATAAAAGCAAGGCAAGCTGAAAGAGACTCATTTAGATTATGTGGCGCCATATTGGTTGCCATACCCACAGCTATTCCTGCTGACCCATTGACCAACATATTAGGAATTCTTGTTGGTAAAACTTCAGGCATCATTTCTGTGCCGTCATAATTCTCTACATAATTTACAGTTTCTTTCTCAAGGTCAGCTAAAAGTTCCTGAGAAATACGAGCCATTCTTACTTCTGTATACCTTTGAGCGGCTGGACCATCTCCGTCCATAGATCCGAAGTTTCCTTGACCGTCTACTAAAGGATATCTCAAGGACCACCATTGGGCCATTCGCACAATAGTTTCATAAGCCGCACTATCTCCATGTGGATGGTATTTACCTATAACATCTCCAACGATTCTTGCAGATTTTTTATGTGGTCTACCATAATCATTATTTAGAACATGCATAGCATATAAAACTCTTCTGTGAACCGGCTTCAAACCATCTCTAGCGTCTGGCAAAGCCCTGCCAACGATAACGCTCATTGCGTAGTCTAAATATGATTGTTTTAGTTCTTTACCTATATCGACAGGTACTATTTCCTTGGCAGCAATTTCACCCATAATTTATGTCCAAAATTTAAATTCAATATTGAAATGAATAGAAAATCTTTCAAAAGAAAGATATTGATTTTGATGTGTTTTTCGCAGTATCAACTTAGGTCAATTTTAGCATAATTGACGTTGAAAATCGTGTAAAAAACTGGCTGAAAAACCTAGTATTTAGCCTTTAAATTCAGAGACTAAAGTTGATACGGTTTCTTTTGCATCTCCAAATAACATTCTGGTGTTTGACTTGAAGAAGAGAGGGTTTTGGATACCAGCGAAACCTGAAGCCATTGATCGTTTAGATACAAAAACCGTCTTAGCATTATCGACTTCAATTATAGGCATACCGTATATTGGACTGCCTTCGTTATCCTTAGCATCTGGATTAACAACATCGTTGGCCCCTATTACTATACAAACATCTACCGTTTCCATAATAGGATTCACATCTTCTGGTTCGACCAGAACATCATAAGACACATTCGCTTCTGCAAGGAGTACATTCATGTGACCCGGCATTCTTCCTGCAACAGGATGAATTGCGTACTTAACTTCCGCACCATTTTCTTCTAATAATTCCCCCAACTCTCTTACAGTATGTTGTGCTTGAGCAACAGCCATACCATATCCTGGAACAATTAAGACTGAGGAGGCAGCTTCTAAAATAAGATATGCATCTTCTGTTGTAATCGGTTTAACCTCTCCTTGCTCTTGACTTGATTCGCTAGAAGCATCTGGTGCAGCTCCAAATCCACTGAATAAGACGTTAGCTAAAGACCTATTCATTGCCTTGCACATTATGTTTGTAAGAATGAGTCCACTTGCTCCGACGAGGGCACCGGCAACAATAAGTACGTTATTGAGGATAACAAATCCAGCCGCGCATGCAGCCAAACCTGAAAAACTATTTAGTAAAGCTATTACAACAGGCATATCAGCGCCACCAATTGGTATTACAAATAAAATTCCAAGAATAAAAGCTAAGCTGATTAGTAATATAAGAGTTTGTTCAGCGGTTATATAATTTTGTAAAAAGAGCATGTTTACGCCAACAAGCAAAATAAATATCACAAGCAAGCCATTGACAAACTGTTGGCCTTTATAAAGATAAGGCTTTCCGGAAATAACTTCAGACAATTTCCCATAGGCTATTATGCTTCCGGTGAAAGTCATGCCACCGATTAGAACGGTTAAAAAGATTGCTCCAAGAAACGCTGGATTATCGAAAGAGCCAGAGACGTACTCAGCTGAACCAACTAAGAGACTGGCAATTCCACCAAAACCATTGAATATCGCTACCATTTCAGGCATTGAAGTCATTTTTACTTTGGTAGCAGCAAAATAACCTACGATACTTCCGGCAAGTAATGCCCCTGCTATGTATTTGTAGTCAATTATATTTTGATCAAGGAGAGTTATTAACACAGCTAACAGCATTCCCGAGGAAGAAAGGAAGTTTCCTCTTCTTGCTGTATCAGGTGATCCCAGCATTTTGAGACCAACAATAAAAAGAATTGAAGAAGCTATATAAGATAAATTGACTAAGATTGCTGTATCCATAATTATTTCTTCTTGAACATTCCTAACATCCTATTTGTGACAAGGTAACCGCCAACTACGTTTATGGAAGCAAAAAAAACAGCAGCTGTGCCGAGAGCAATGGTTATAACTTCAGATGATCCTGATGACAAAATAGCCCCCACTAAAGTAATACCAGATATGGCATTGGCTCCAGACATTAATGGAGTGTGGAGTGTAGAAGGAACCTTAGTTATTAATTCCACTCCTAAGAATATTGATAAAACTAAGATAAAAACTAAAAGAATGATCTGACTTTCCATAATAATATTTTATTTTACCGATTCGTTGACAATACTTCCTTGATGAGTGATGACACATCCTTTAAGTATTTCATCCTCTAAGTTGAAGCTTAAAGTCTTGGTTTCTTTATCCCAAAATTCCTCGATCATGTTAAATAAATTTGAACCGAAAACTTGAGAGGCATCTTTGGCAACTTCACCTGGTAAGTTCGACATACCGATGATAGTTATTCCATTGTGGAAAACATACTCATCATTCTTAGAGCCTTCTACATTTCCTCCTGTAGATACAGCCATATCAACTATCACGCTCCCTGGTTGCATTGCTTCAACCATATCTTGCGTGATTATTCTGGGTGCCGGTCTGCCAAAAACTTGTGCTGTAGTAATAATTACGTCCGATTGAGAGCAAATCTTCTTCATTCCCTCTTGTTGCATTTTAATTTGTTCTGCAGTTAATTCTTTAGCATAACCTTGATCAGTCTCTTCGGTCTCACCTATATCAATTTTTACAAATTTAGCGCCAAGAGATTTGACTTGTTCTTCAACAACTGGTCTTGTATCGAATGCTTCCACTCTTGCACCTAGCCTTTTGGCTGTTGCAATCGCTTGAAGGCCTGCTACTCCCACTCCAACAACAAATACTCTAGCTGGTGAAATAGTTCCAGCCGCAGTCATCATCATAGGAAAAGACTTTGAAAGTGTCCGTGAAGCTTCTATAACTGCTGCATAACCAGCCAAATTCGCTTGAGAACTTAAAGCATCCATCTTTTGGGCTCTAGTAATTCTGGGGACTAGTTCCATACTTACAGAACTTACATTAGCAGCTGCTAATTCTGATACTATTTGTTTCTCGTTAAAAGGGTCCAAAAAACTTATGTAAATTGTATCTTTTTTAAGTAATTGAATTTCTTCACTGGCTGGTTTATTGATTTTGCAGACTATATCAGCTGAACTAAAGCCATCTGATTTATCCTGACAAATATTCGCACCAACATCCGAATATTTTTGATCAGATACAAAAACATTATCTCCCAAACCAGATTCAATAGTTACTCCAAAACCTAAATCAATAAACTTCTTAGCTACTTCAGGTAAAATGGTTGCACGTATTTCAGGTGCCTCTTCTTTAGGAAAGAATATTTGCATAATAATTTTAACTAGGGAAAAGTTTCAAAATATAGTTTAAAGAAAAAAACAGACTATGAACATAAAAAATTTAGATCATGAAGAAGTAAATAAGTTTGATGAACTTGCTGCTAAGTGGTGGGACATGGAGGGAGAGTTTAAACCCCTTCATCAAATTAATCCCCTTAGAGTAGGATTCATTGAGCAAAGATCTACATTGGCAGGAAAGAAAGTTTTAGACGTTGGTTGTGGTGGAGGAATACTCTCAGAAGCCTTGAGTGAATTAGGTGCAGATGTAACGGGAATAGATGCTTCAGAAAATACAATTGGAGTTGCCAAGTCTCACTCTAAATTAATAAATAGCGATGTAAAATATATCCAAAATACAATTGAAGAGTTTGTAACCTCAAATCCAGACGAAAAGTTCGATGTAATAACCTGTTTGGAAATGTTGGAGCATGTTCCTTCACCAGGAGATATCATAAAAGTCTGTTCAGGACTCCTTAAAAAAAATGGAGATATTTTTTTTTCAACAATCAATAGAAATCCAAGATCATATCTTTTTGCTGTCATAGGTGCCGAATATATTTTAAATCTCCTTCCTAAAGGAACACATGATTACGAAAAATTTATAAAGCCTTCAGAATTAGCAAAATGGACCAGAGAAGCTAACTTAAACACCTTAGAAACAATTGGATTAAGCTATAACCCCATAACTGATAACTATTGGTTAGGGAAAGATATACAAGTTAACTACATGGTTCATGCACGAAAGGAAGAAGATTGAAAGATATCAAACTGTTTGCCTTTGATTTAGATGGAACACTTCTTGATACTGCTCCTGACTTTCTCTATGCAGTAAATACATTGAGAGAAAGATATAGTCTTGAGGAAGCCTGTTACAGCCAAGTTAGAGCGAGAGTTTCCCAAGGTGCTGCTAGCCTTGCAACTTATGCTCTTAACCTTGAAGGTGAATCAGAACAAAAAATTGAATTCCATAGGCAAGAATTGCTAAGTATTTACGAAACATGTTGTTTGGAAAACACAGAATTATTTGAAGGTGTCGAAGATGTTCTTAACGAATTGAATATAAAAAAAGTTAAGTGGGGCATCATCACAAATAAACCTAGAAAATTTGCAGAAGGTATTGTGCGAGACAAATTAGCAAAGTTTAAAACCCCTTTCTTGATTTGCCCTGAAGATGTGGGCCAAAGAAAACCGGAGCCTGATGGCCTAGTGCATTCGCTCAAGATATCAAATTCAAACCCTTCAAATAGTATATATATTGGAGACCATAAAATTGATATTACTGCCGGTAAGAGAGCAAATATGATTACCGGCGCTGCTGCTTATGGATATATTCCTATTGGAGATGATGTAGAAAGCTGGAACTCTGATTATATATTTAGCGAAGCTAATGAAATTATCACTCTAATTAAATAGTGAATAAAGAAATTGATAAAATTATATTTAAATCAGACGTACTGAAGAATAAGACTATTGTTATTTCTGGTGCTGGTTCTGGGATTGGACGACAGGCTGCTAAAAGCTTCTCACTGCATGGCGCAAATTTAATACTTTTAAGTAAGAATATTGAAAAACTTGAAACACTTTATGATGAAATAGTTAAAGAGAAAGAGAAGAATGTAATTATCCAACCAATAAATTATGAGATTGCTGAAGAAAAAGATTTTGAAGAAATTATCCTAGCCATAAAGAATAAATACCCAAGTATAGACGGTCTATTAAATAACGCAGGGGTTTTGGGAGAAAAGAAACCTCTTGAACAATACGACTATGCTACATGGAAAAATGTACTTAAGGTGAACATTGATGCTAGTTTTCTCTTAACAAAAAGTCTGTTACCTCTCTTAAAAGGGTCAAAAAATAGTTCCATAATTTTTACTTCTTCCGGTGTCGGTAGAAGAGGAAGAGCTTACTGGGGAGCTTATTCGATAAGCAAATTCGCTACTGAGGCCATGATGCAAATCTTTTCAGAAGAATTACAGAACACATCTTCTGTTAGAGTTAACTGTATAAACCCCGGTGCAGTAAGAACCAAAATGAGGGAAGCTGCATATCCTGCAGAGAATCCAGAAGCAAATCCCTCAGCAGATGAGATCATGAAACCCTATTTGTATTTGATGAGTGATATGAGTACAGAAATCAATGGTCAGTCAATTGACGCTCAAGAGCACTGATCTCACTTTTAGAAAGTTCCATGAAAGATCCTTGTAGAAGGTTTGCAGGTAAGAATAAATTTCCATATCTAACTCTTTTTAAACGAGAAATCTCTAATCCCTGACTTTCCCAAAGCCTGCGTACTTCTCTTGTCCTTCCTTCCATAATAACCATTGCAAACCATTGATTAGTGTTTCCTTTCCTTCCTGCTTGAATATCTGTAAATTTTGCAAAACCATCTTCTAATTTCACTCCTTTTACAAGATTCTCTAGTATCTCATCAGTAACATTTCCATGAACTCTAGCAATATACTCTCTTTCTATACTGGATGAAGGGTGCATAAGTTGATTTGCCAGGGATCCGTCATTTGTAAATAAAATAAGGCCGGAAGTATTGATATCTAATCTTCCAACTGAAACCCACCTGCCCGATCTTAAATTAGGCAGAGAATCAAAAATAGTTTGTTTGTGATCAGGGTCATTACGTGAAGAAATTTCACCTACTTTTTTGTTATACATCAAAATTCTTCTTTTTGTAGGGTCTTTCTTGGAGAGTCTTACTGTACGACCTTCAATTTCAAAGATGTCTCTCTCAGATACTAACTGTCCAATTGTCGCCAATTGGCCATTCACCAAAACTTTTTTTTGTCTTATAAGAGATTCGATTCCTCTTCTGGAGCCAATGCCATGGTCAGAGAGGACCTTATGGATCCTTGTTTTCAAGATTTAATTAAATGTTTGTGGGTTGTCTGAAGAAACTTCAGGCTCTTCTAGAGGAAGCTCCAGCTCAATAGATTGTAAATCGGGTAGTTGAGGTAGTTCAGGCAATTCTCTTAAGTGTTGAAGACCAAAATAATCTAAGAACTCTTTAGTTGTAGAATACAAGGAAGGTTTACCTGGAACATCTCTCTGGCCCACAATTTTTATCCATCCTCTTTCCATTAAACCCCTAATAAGTTGTGTTCCTACACTCACACCTCTTATCTCTTCAATTTCTCCTCTTGTAATAGGCTGCTTGTAAGCAATCAATGAAAGTGTTTCCAACGTGGCTTTTGAGAATTTTTGAGGTTTTTCTTCCCAAAGCTTTGCAACATATTCGGACAAAGACTGTTTTACTTGTAAACGATAACCACTAGCGATTCTTTTCAGTTCAATGCCTCTTTCAGAACAAGCATCATCTATTTCATTAAGAGCTGTCCTAATTTCATCTTTAGTTGGCTTTGGCTCTTCAAATACTTTTATCATGTCTTCAATACTAATAGGTCTTGATGCCGATAAAAGCAATGCCTCGAGAATTTGATTAAGTTTTTGCTCCATTAATGCACCTCTTCTATTCCTTTAATATGTATAGGACCAAATTCTTCTGATTGAACAATCTCTATCAAAGAATCTTTAAGTAGCTCTAGTATGGCCAAGAATGTTACCACAACGCCTATCTTCCCTTCTTTAACATTAAAGAGAGAGGTAAATTCTATAAACGATTCGCTTTTCATTCTTTCAAGAATATGACTCATCCTTTCTCTAGTTGAAAGTTCTTCAAAGTTTATTAAGTGAGCTTTTGACTGTTCAGCCCTTCTCATGACTTCCGAAAGTGCAATGGTTAACTCTTCAAGCGGTACGTCTATAAGAGGTGTTTCGGTTGTAAACTCTGGCAATTTTGCATTTGCAGCAAATATGTCTCTGTCTAGTCTAGGAATCTGATCTATCCTTTCAGCGGCTTCTTTATATCTTTGGTACTCTTGGAGACGTTTAATTAGTTCAGCTCTTGGATCTTCTTCTTCTGCCTGCTCTTCAGGTCTTGGTAGCAGCATCCTTGATTTTAATTCTGCTAAATATGCTGCCATTACAAGGTAGTCACCTGCCAGTTCAACTTGCATTGCATCCATCAATTCAATGTAAGAGGTGTATTGCTCAGTAATTTTAGCCACATTTATATCTAGAATATCTAGATTTTGCTTTCTAATAAGGTACAGAAGAAAATCTAAAGGACCAGCAAAGCTATCTAATAAGATTTCTAACGCGTTAGGAGGAACATATAGGTCATCTGGGAGTGTTGTCTCTTTTCCTTTAACGGTCGCTAAGAACAACTCCTCTTGACGGGGATTGGACAATTTTTCCTCTAAATTTGGAGGATTTGAGGTTTTTATATCAACCATTGTTTCCAATACTATATGTATTGGGTCTATATTATAGCCGCATAAATAAAATAGAGGAAATAAGGTCTATTTGAGGAATTTATTTGTAATTGGATATCTCCTATCCTTTCCAAATCCTCTGGCTGTAATTTTAACTCCAAGAGGTGCTTGACGCCTTTTATACTCGCTAAAATCTATCAATCTAATAACACGATCTAAAACACTTCTTTCTATACCTGACTCTTCAATTTCCTGTTTGCTTTTGTCATGTTCTACGTAAAGCTCGATTATCTTATCTAATATATCGTAATCGGGAAGACTATCGCTATCTTGCTGATCAGGAGCAAGCTCAGCGCTTGGTGGTCTCGTAATAATTCTACCTGGAATTACATCAGATACTGTATTCCTATACTTAGAAAGGCTATAAACTAAAGTCTTCGGAACATCTTTTAGC
>MDTA01127748.1_pt1 | contig 10444 bp, 9 predicted proteins | sample 811151 | NCBI WGS metagenome assembly MDTA01 (sample SAMN05326648, study PRJNA326480) | marine metagenome | isolation source: seawater | place: Indian Ocean: South | collected 2010 | reverse complement strand
TAATGCCCAAGGGGCTTATAATTATGTTGGAGAGGTTAATAATTTATATGATTTTGGTTATGGTTTGAGTTATTCCGACTTTAAGTATTCAAAATTATCGGTAAATAAAGATACTTTCAGCATAGATGAGAATATAAATATTGAAGTTTCTATTACTAATGATAGTGATATTGATGGTTATGAGACAATACAGCTTTATTCGTCTGATCTATATGCTAGTATAACTCCAGATGTTAAAAGATTACGAGATTTTAATAAAATTCATATTAAATCCGGTGAAACTAAAACTGTAAGTTTCTCTTTACCAGTATCAGAATTAGAATTTTATAATATTAATAACATACCTGTTGTAGAAGAGGGTAAGTTTAAAATATCTATAAATACATTTACGAAAGAAATCTATGTTAAATGATATTTGTTATATAATTTATATTATGTTAAATAAAGAAATATGAAATTAGTTATTTTAATGTTCTTATTAATATATAAAGGAGATAAAGAACAAATTAATGAAGTTCTTGATTATTTACATTTATTTGCAAGTCAAGCAAAAGGAAATGAATACTTTGAATTATTTGATGATAATGCTGTATTCTTTGGAACAGATGCTAAGGAAAGATGGACTAAATCAAAATTCAAAGAATACGCTATGGAAAGATTTAAAACTGGTACTGGGTGGACATATAATTCAATATCAAGAAATATTTATATAGACAATGATAATAATACCGCATGGTTTGATGAAGAGTTGAAAAATGAAAAATATGGAGTATTTAGAGGCACAGGTGTATTAGTAAAAAAAAATAATAGTTGGAAAATAACTCAGTACAATTTATTACTTCCTATACCAAATGATTTACTATTTAAGTATTCAAAAGAAATTAAATTATTTTTAAGAAATAATAACAAATACTGAGAGGCGATAAATAACTAAATATTAAATTAATTATTTTCTAATTCGAGAATCATCTGATAAATATTCTCAGCATTTTCGTAATCTTTTAGCTTAATGTACGATCTTCTCAATACTTCTAGGTACTCCATATTTTTATTATCCCTTGAAATTGAAATAGTTAATAGATTAATTAAATTTTCATGGTCATCCATTATCGAAAAAATCGGATAAATAGTTGCTATATCATTATCAGTTATTTCATCACCTTTCATTTCCATATAACTAATGGCATATACTGAACCTTCAGATATTCTTGAATTACCTTCATTTTTTAATCTATTTGACTCTGATTCATATTTACCTTTTAATGCTAGAAAGTCTAAATTTCTCTCAGCATCAAAATATGGCTTTGCATGAGCTTTAAATGCATCTAACATATATAAAAGTGCCCTTTCATTACTTGGATCTAATTGCAAAGATTCCTTATATGACTCTATAGCTGTACTAAAAACAATATCAAGAGTATCTAGTTTTTCTGCTTCTGAAAAATCATTTCTATCTGTTAATGCCAAACCTAAATTATAGTAAAGTACTGCTCTATTAAAATGTAAATTAGCATTATCTGGATCTGATTGAAGTTGTTGATCAATTTTTGTTCTAGCTTCATCTACTTTATTTAATCTCATTGCAATATTGATCTCAACAGAGGGATAATAATTATTGTTAGGATAAAGTTCTTTAGCTTTCATTATTAATGATAAAGATTTATTAAAATCTTCACATTCATTGAATAATTCACAGTTTTGATAGTATATATTTATTGAGTTTTGAAATATTGTATTTGAATTTTTTGAATTCAGTGTATTCATTTCAATGAGTTTTGAGTAGTATGATAGTGCTTCTTCATATTTATTTAATTGTTCTGCTACAAATCCACCATATAATAAACCTAGAGTATCACCTGGATTTACCCTTAGTGATAACATGAAAGAACTATATGCTCTCTCATAATTAGGTTCATTTGTCCCTTGAAGTGCTGTAATAGCATCATTAATGAAGAAAGTTGAAAGATTTTGTCTTCCAGCATTAGCATTTTGAATTGCGTTAATATCTTTAGTTTTTATTTCAGTTCCAACCTTATTGTAAGCTTCTAATGACTTCTCAATAGCCATTGAATCTAGTTCTGGAAGACCTTTTGCAATAGCTGCGTATACATCACCTCTAATAATCCATGTATTTACTTTAGATCTATTTTTTTCTATTTTTATAGCCTGATCAACTTCTCCTTTAGCTTCTACCAGTAGCGGTTTTATTTCACTCATATATGTACTTAAAGCAGCTTTATCTAGTAAAGATCTAGCCTTATTAACACTACCCTTGTACTGAGCATTTACACTTAATGAAAAAAGAAATGTTATTATAAAAATATTTATATATTTCATTTTAGTACGTTTAATAATTTCAAATTTAATAAAATTTAATCTTCTTCTTCTATGTTCTCAATTTTTGCAACTGAGGATATCTCGTCACCATCTGATAATTTAATGAGCTTTACACCCTGAGTAGCTCTACCCATAACTCTAATATTTTCATCTGTTATTGAAGTTCTTATTGTAATTCCAGATTTATTTATAATCATCAACTCGTCGTTAGTTTTAACTTCCTTAATAGATACAAGGTTACCTGTTTTTTCAGTAATCTTTAATGTCATAACACCTTTGCCACCTCTTTTTGTTATTCTATAGTCACCTATTGATGATCTCTTTCCATAACCATTTTTAGAAACAACTAGTAAATCTGAATCCTCTCTAGCTACACATATCATACCTACTACTCTATCTTTCTCATTTTCTAATTTAACCCCTCTAACACCTGATGCTGTTCTTCCCATTGGTCTAACATTACTTTCATGGAAATTTATTGCTTTACCAGACCTTTTAGCAATAATAATATGATTATCACCATTGGTTAATTTAACATCTAATAACCTATCATTTTCTTTAATTTTTATTGCATGAATCCCATTAACTCTAGGTCTTGAATAGGCTTCTAATTTTGTTTTTTTAACTGTTCCCCCTTCTGTACACATTACCAAAAAGTTATTATTTAAATACTCTTCATCTGTCAAATTTGAAATTGTAATAACAGATCTTATGTTATCTCCTGTTTCTATATTAATTAAATTCTGTATTGCTCTACCTTTGGAAACTTTAGACCCTTCAGGTATTTCCCAAACTTTTTTCCAAAAAACCTTTCCAAATTCAGTAAATATTAATAAATAATTGTGCGTGGATGCAACAAATAGATGTTCATTGAAATCATCATCTTTAGTTTTAACACCTTTCGCACCTACTCCACCTCTACTCTGTGTTCTATATTCATCTAATGATGTTCTTTTAACATATCCTTGATGAGAAATAGTAATAACCATATCTTCGTCTGGTATCATATCTTCTACAGTAAATTCCGCAGCTGCATGTTCAATTTCTGATCTTCTTTCATCTCCATACCTGTCATTTATTTCATTCAACTCATCTTTAATTATATCCATTCTTTTTGTTTTATCAGATAGAATAGAATTTAAAGTCTTAATGAGTTTATTTAGTTCTTCATTTTCTCTATTTATTTTATCTCTTTCTAACCCTGTAAGTTTTTGAAGTCTCATTTCTAGTATTGCTTTTGCTTGAACTTCTGATAACTTATATTTTTTAATTAAACCATTTCTAGCTTCCTCAGGATTTTTTGACTTTTTAATTAATTCGATTACCGCATCAATATTATCCAAAGCAATTATATAACCTTGTAGTATGTGAGATCTTTTTTCTGCTTCTTTTAATTCATATTCTGTCCTTCTTGTTACAACCTCATGCCTATGATGAACATAATTTTCTATGAGATCTTTTAGATTTAAAGTTTTTGGTCTCCCATTTACTAAAGCAACATTATTCACTCCAAATGATGATTGTAACTGAGTGTATTTGAATAGATTATTAAGTACAACATTAGGAATGGCGTCTCTTTTTAAATCATATATAATTCTTAAACCATTCCTGTCGGATTCATCTCTTATATCACTTATTCCTTCTATTTTCTTTTCGTTTATTAAATGTGCAGTTTTTTCAATCATAGATGCTTTATTAACCATATATGGTATCTCTGATACTACTATTTGATCTTTTTCATTCTCATTGATTTCAATACTTGCTTTTGCTCTCATGACAATCCTACCCTTACCCGTTTCAAAAGCTGATTTTACCCCTTGGTAACCATAAATAATTCCACCTGTAGGGAAATCTGGAGCCTTCACAAATTTCATTAGATCTTCAATAGTACAGTCATTATTTTCTATATAATGAATAGTTCCATTTATTACTTCAGTTATATTATGAGGTGCCATGTTAGTTGCCATACCGACAGCAATACCACTTGAACCGTTTACTAATAAGTTTGGAAACTTTGAAGGTAAAACTGTAGGTTCATTAAGAGTGTCATCATAATTAGGTTGAAAATCAACAGTATCCTTGTTGATGTCTGATAGTAATTCATCAGATATTCTTTTAAGCTTGGCTTCTGTATATCTCATGGCAGCAGGAGAATCACCATCCATAGAACCAAAATTTCCCTGACCATCTACCAATGTATATCTTAGTGACCATGGCTGCGCCATCCTAACCATTGTCTCATAAACTGATGAATCACCATGTGGATGGTATTTACCCATAACATCTCCAACAATTCTTCCAGATTTTTTATATGATTTGTTATAATTAACACCCATTTCAAGCATACCAAACAAGACACGTCTATGGACAGGTTTTAAACCATCTCTTACATCTGGTAGCGCTCTAGAAACAATTACAGACATAGAATAGTCTATGTATGCGCCTTTCATCTCCTCCTCAATATTAATAGGAATTATATTTTGATTTTGATCTTCAACCATTAAAAAAAATGATGATAATTTTTAGTAAGTTTCTATACCTCAAATATATCTAAAAATAAAATCAAAAACGATTAAAATTTAAGCTTTTAGAAGAGATTTTATAGAATCTTTAAGACTTATACTTTTTATTAAAAAACTACCTGAAACCAATATGTTTGAACCAGATTCAATTAATTTGGAAGATACAGTATCATCAACTCCACCATCAACTGAAAGTTTAATGCTTTTTGATTTTTTAATTAATAATTTTCTTAGAGAAATTAATCTATTTATTGTATTAGGTATAAATTTTTGTCCTCCTTTTCCGGGATACACAGACATAACTAATATCATATCTATATAATCAAGATATTTTTCAAGAACGTTTAAATCTGTATCTGGATTTATTGCTATTCCAGATTTGATATTATTACTCTTTAATTTATCGAATATTTTAAAGTGATCACATTTTGATTCAGCATGAATAGCAATAAAATCAGTTTTATCCATTATATAATCATCAATTATTGTTTCTGGATTATCTACCATTAAATGAACATCAAGATTCTTATTTGAAAGATTTGATATAGTTTTCAAATCAAATAAATCATAAGTGTTTCTTTTTACAAATACACCATCCATTATATCGATATGAATTAAATCAGCGCTAGATCTATTAATTCTATTAATTTCATATTCTAAATTGTTGAAATCGCAATCAAGTATTGAAACTGATACTTTATTCATTTAATTTGAGCTTTAATTAGGCTTTCCATTTTATTTTGTTGAAAGCTTGATCTAATCCACCCCCCTCCTATTACATCTTTTCCATCATAAAATACAGCAGCTTGTCCAGGTGTTATTGCATTAACCCCATTACCAAAAAAAACTTTTATGCTATTATCAATCTGTTCTAAAACCGCCCTACTACCTTTATCATTATATCTAATTTTTGTAATCGAATCCATTCTCCCATTTATTGAATCAAATTTCATAAAGTTTAACTTATCTACATACATACCATCTCTTTGAAGTTCATTGAAGGTGCCAACAGTAACTTCATTTTTAGTTTTATTAATTTCAGTAACGTAAACTGGATACCCGAGAGCTAAACCAAGACCTTTTCTTTGACCAATAGTATAGAATGGATAACCTTCATGTTTTCCTACTATTTTTCCATTTTCATCAATAAAATCACCTTTTTTTACTTTATCGTTAATATTATCAACTCTATGTTTTAAGAAATCTCTATAATTATTATCTGGAACAAAACAAATTTCATAAGACTCTGATTTTTTTACTAAATTATCATAACCTCTATCTGTAGCAATTTTCTTAATTTCAGACTTTTCTAAGTCTCCTAAAGGAAATATAGTTCTACTTAAATTTTTTTGACTTATACCCCATAATGCATAAGATTGGTCCTTATTCATATCTCTACCCATTGAAATATAGTACCTGTCTTTTTTTGATTTAATTTTAGCATAGTGACCAGTTGCTATAAATTGACAACCTAGTTTGTCAGCTCTTTTCAGTAAAGCATCCCATTTTATATGAGTATTACATAAAACACATGGGTTTGGAGTTCTGCCATTCATGTATTCATCAGTAAAGTAATCAATCACATAATCACCAAATTCATTTCGTATATCTAAAATAGTATGATGAAAACCTAAGTCAACAGCTATGTTTCTAGCATCATTTATAGAGTCAAGACTGCAACAACCTGTTTCCTTACCGGAAGAACCGGAATTATCATAATCCCAAGTCTTCATAGTAAGTCCAACAACCTCATAGCCTTGTTCCATAAGTAATATTGCAGCTACAGAGCTATCGATACCACCACTCATAGCTACCAAAACTCTACCCTTTTTACTCATATTATTTTATAATATTTTTTTATTATGTAAAATTACGTTTTTTAATTTCAGATGTTAAAATGTCTTTAAAATATTTTGTGTACGTTGGAGCAGTAAATAATTTAAGTGATGCTAGATATTGCTCAGCAATGATGGTTGATGTTATTGGTTTTGATGTAAACGAATTTTCACTAAAATGTTTAAATGAAGAACAAATTAAGGAAATATCTACTTGGATAAATGGTGTTGAAATTACAGGTGATTTTGAAAATTCATCTAAAGAACATATTTGTAAATTTATCAACAAAAATCATTTTTCATCTGTTATGATAGATATCAAAAACCATCATTTATTAGATAATTTAGATATTGATAATGTTATAATAAAAGTATATGATAAACAATATAATGAAGACTTTCTATCATCTATTTTAGATAATCACGAAAACTTGATAAAGATATTAGTTTTTGAAAGTTTCAATAATTCAAAATATGAATTTATTAAAAGCCTAAATAATAATTTAAAAATTTTAGTAAAACCATTACCTTCATTATTAGATACAAAAAAAATGTTAGATAAATATAATTTAGGTCTCTACTTAAATGGATCTGATGAGATTAGACCTGGATACAAAGATTATGACTCATTATCTGAAATTCTTGAAGATATTGAAGATTCATTTTGAAACCTCAAAATATTTTATAATTCTACCCTCTTTCAAAAATTTTTTTTCATATTTAGTTTGCACATTCTTAATCTTATCAAATCCTAGGGTGTTATATAAATTATCTGTTTTTTTAAGATTTTTAAATTTTGATAATCTAATTTCATTTAAAGAATACTCAAATAATTGAGTATCGTCAGTCTTAAATTTTAATTTTCCTTTACTTCTGAGGATTTCATAATATTTCTTTAAAAAGTGAATATTTGAAAGTCTCTTCTTTTCATCTCTTTTTTTATGTCTAGGATCAGGAAATATTATCATTATTTCTGATACTTCATCCTTTTCAAAAAAGTCTAATATATTTTCAATTGCTATTCTTAGAAATATAGCATTTCCTGAATTTTCCTTTTCTAGTGAATTTGCTCCTTTCCAAATTCTAGAACCTTTAATGTCTATACCTATAAAATTTTTATTTTTATTTTTTAACGATTCATGAACAGTATATTCACCATTTCCACATGCTAATTCTAAAACTATCCTATTTTTATTTCCAAATATTTGGTGCCACTTTCCTTTTGTTGATTTAAATATTTCCTTCCCTTTCTCGATTACATATCTAGAATTCTTATTGTAAGTATATCTTTCTAATTTATTTTTCATCAATTTGCGATATGAGAAAAAGACTTCCCCCAATAAAAATTAAGTCATCTTTATTAGTTTTTAATTTTGCATAATTAATTGATTCTTTTACATTTTTTTTTATTACAAAATTTAATTTTTTTTCTTTTAGATACTTAGACAATATTGATATAGGCAAGGCTCTGTCACCATTTGGTTTTGTTATAATATATTTAAATTTAGTAGGCAATTCTGAAGAAATTCTATCCCAGTCTTTTTCTCTAGTCCCTCCTAAAATGAAAAATACTTTATTAAAATCATACTTATTAATTTCTTTTATTATAGATCTAAAACCATCGATATTGTGACATCCATCTGATATTATATATGGTTTTTTAGAATGTAATTGCCATCTTCCATTAATTTTAATTTTTTCATTTCCTGAGGTTATACCAAGGAAGGATTTTTCAGATAATTCTATTTTTAATTTCTTTAATACATAATAGGATGAAAGAATAATTCCTGGTAGGTTTTCAAGATAATAATCTGTTGGATTACTTAAATTAATCTTAAAATTGTAATCATTCATAGATACATCGACTAATCTATTAATTATATTATAAGATACTGTTTTAACTAATATTTTTTCACTTGATTGTATAAATTTCATTTTTAAATCATTACATCTTTCTTCAAATATATGATCTATTGTAGGTTGTTTTTTTCCCTTTAAAAAAATTGAATTCTTTTTAATTATTCCACTTTTTTCAATAGCAATTTTCTTTAAGTTTTTCCCCAAAATATTCTGATGGTCAAGACCTATATTAGTAATCAAACTTAGCAAGGGTTTTATAATATTAGTACTATCTAACCTCCCTCCTAAACCAACTTCTATTATTGCTATATCTACTTTTTTCTTTTTGAAATAACTAAAGGAAATTGCTGTAATTAATTCAAAAAATGATGGAGATATATTGTTGATAACACTCATATTTTTTTCTAAAAAGTCTACAATAAAACTTTTTTCTATTTTCTCTCCATTAACCATTACTCTTTCCCTAAATGAAAAAATATGAGGAGAGGTTAATAACCCGACTTTTAATTGATTATTAATTAAAATATTTGAAATAGATGTTGCAGTAGTACCTTTTCCGTTCGTTCCTCCAATATGAATACTTTTGAATGAATTTTGTGGTTTACCTATTAAATTAGTTATTTTCCTGATATTACTTAGGCCTGGTCTTATCGCGCTCCTACCTTTGACTTGATAATTAGGTATACTTCTTTCAATAAATTTAACAGCTTCATCATATGTCATTTATCAATTATTTTTAATAATGAAAGTTATTTTACCTTTTGATATGTCAGCTGGATTATTATTATTAGTTGGACTAAAAGTTAGCTTTAAAACTTCTTCTTTATAAATATTTTCTACTATTGGACTAACTGTCGTTTCTAATGTTTTTAAACCTATAATCTCCCCATAATAATCAACAATAATTTCAAATATTATTCTACCACTTTCAGAGCTATTATCAGAAGGGTTTGGTTCAAAGTCCCATACCCAACCTTGCATATCAAGTGATGACCCTTTTGTTCCACCAGATTTTTTTGAATTAAAAATAGCTCTTTCATCAATGATTTCGTTTTGAATTGATTCTTTATTGATAGATGAAGAATCAGAAGAGTTATTATTATTTTGATTAATTTGATCATTAATTTCATTTTTTTGAGATTTTTCTTCATTAACAATCTCACTTTCTAACTCATTATTAATAATTTCTTCTTGAACTAGATTCTCCTCATATGCATCATTTTCAGTATCATTATTGGTTTCATTATTATTATCTGAATTAATATCATTATTGGATTCTATCGACTCTAATGGAGTGTTTTCTTGGTTATCAATTAAGTCACTGTCATCATCCTCAACGGATTCTGTTTCAGATATTGATTCTAAACCTAATTCAATTCCATATTCTTCTGGTGGAGGATAAGTTTCTTTCCATGCAACAACTATCATAAGAAATAAAAAAAATAAAATATTTGTAATAAATGTTAAGAAAAGAGCTCTTTTTTTAATTATTTGATTTTCATCTCTCATACTACTTTTTAGGTTTCGTTGCTATTGTTATTTTAGCTTCTAATGATGTAGCTATTCCTGCTATATTAACTAATTCTTCTACAGGAACATCTTTGTCACAATGTAAAACAACAAGACCCTCTTTGTCCCCTATTGCATCTCTTAATAAAATTTCTAAATTATCTTTTGAACTTTCTTTCTCGTTAATAAAATATTTTAAATCTTTTGTTATAGTAACAGATACCTTTTGTATTACAATTTTTGAGGATTTACTGGAAGGTAGATTAACAGGTAATCCTGATGGAGTTACAAAAGAGGCAGTCAACATAAAAAATATCAATAATAAAAAAATAATATCAGTCATTGAAGACATGCTAAATAAAGGATTAATTTTATTACTAG
>MDTA01066990.1_pt1 | contig 10444 bp, 9 predicted proteins | sample 811151 | NCBI WGS metagenome assembly MDTA01 (sample SAMN05326648, study PRJNA326480) | marine metagenome | isolation source: seawater | place: Indian Ocean: South | collected 2010 | reverse complement strand
TTGATAATTCAAAACCAGATGGAAATCCTAGAAAATTGCTTGATTCAAATCTAATTAATAGTCTTGGTTGGAAAAGTAGTACAAATCTGGATGAGGGACTCGAATTAACTTATAAATGGTTTGTCGAAAATTTTAAAAATATAAGAAAGTAGCTAAGTTGGGTTTTCCCACGTAGGCTTTATAAGGTTTTCTTTAAGTAACACCTGTTCTCTTTTAGCTAATTCTAAATCATGATTTACCATCATTTTTACTAATTCAGTAAATGAAGTCTTTGGACTCCAATTTAATTTATTCTTCGCTTTTGATGGATCTCCAAGTAAATGTTCTACTTCATTAGGTCTAAAATATTTATCAGAAGTTTCGACATAATCTTCCCAATTTAAATTAACCTCTTCAAAAGCTAATTTAGCAAAATCTTGAACTGTTTGTGTTTCACCAGTTGCTATTACCCAGTCTGATGGTTCTTCATGCTGCATCATTTTCCACATTGCATCGACATAATCTCCAGCAAAACCCCAATCTCTACTTGCTTCCAAGTTCCCTAAGGTAAGTTTTGATTGTAAATCAAGCGAAATCCTTCCAACAGCTCTAGTGATTTTTCTAGTTACAAAAGTTTCTCCACGATATGGTGATTCATGGTTAAATAATATACCGTTTGTACAAAACATATCATAAGAATCTCTATAGATTTTTGTAATATTATGTGCAAAAACTTTTGAAGCAGCATAAGGACTTTTTGGATCAAATGGAGATTCTTCATTAAGACTTTTTTTCGTTGTACCACCATACATTTCTGAAGAAGATGCTTGATAAAATTTAATTTTTTTTCCAGATGCTCTTATTGCCTCGAGTATCGAAATTGGCCCAAGCGTACCAGTTTGAGAGGTGAATACAGGATTTTCAAAAGATACTGCTACATGAGACTGTGCTGCAAGGTTGTAGACTTCATCTGGATCAATCTTTGTAATCAAGGAGTTTAGTGATGAAGAGTCTAATAAGTCTGAATAGTACAACTGGAGTTTTCCGCTTTCTTTATTCTCAGAAATTAAGTTTTCTATTCTTGAGGTATTAAAGGTTGATGACCTTCTAACTGTACCATGTACTGTGTAGCCTTTACTTAATAATAATTCAGTAAGATAGTAACCATCTTGACCAGTGATTCCTGTAATAAATGCTGTTGACATATGTTTCTATGTTAAATTAGTTTTATTTTTTTTTGTTAAAAATTTATAATTTTAGATTTTTGGTGTGTTGACAATAAATAACCTAAAAATAAATAATAAACAATTGGGTACTGAACGCCCTCCATGCTCATATCTAATGATGCACATATTAAAGAAGGTATCATATAAATTAATATTGTATAATTTAGGTACTTTCTATTCCAATATAAAACGATGCTAACATGAAATAATATAAAAAATATTAGTTGAAAGATTCCTCCTCTGGCAAATATATTTACAAAGTAGTTATGGACATGTTCATTCAAACCATCTCTGCCAAGTCTACCTGGTGCTGATGGATCGGTCATCACAGGAATTATTTCATTGTATCCGTACCCTCTAGTTATCAAATTTTTCTTATTCATGTCTTCAATGACATCCTGCCAAATATCTAAACGCCAATTTGTAGTTTGATCAACCGACATAATTCTTCCATCTTGAATATATAAAGATAAAAAAGCATTTCTTTGTTGATCTTTTTTAACAATTTTTTCTAGATTAGATGAAAGAGATAGGTCATCTTCACCTACAGTGTTTATGATATTTCCGCCAAAGTTAACATTAAAACTATAATCAACACCATTAACGTTATATATTGATAACACCAGAACTATCAAACTAAAGATACTCATATAAATAACTTTTTTTGTATTTTCCAAAATATAATTTTTAAAGTAAAAAACTGACATTAAAAAAAAGAAAAATATTGAGAGAAAGGAGCCTCTACTCATTAATAATAAAAGTGGACTTAATAATGCAAAAGAAAAAATCATGTAAGAAAATTTAAAATACTTACTAACAGTTAATTTATAGTTAAGTAAGTTTGCGATCAAAATAGAGATCATGATATCTGAAGCTTTTGTAAACTCAAATTTATCTGAATTTATTTTAAAAAAATCAATTATGAAATTTGGATAGAACCCAGTAGACATTATGTAATGCGCAATGGGTACAAATAAAAAAAGAGGGAGGAGAGCTGATTTATATTTCCTTAATAAGTCCTGATTATTTAACAAAAACGCTCCAACAAAAATATAAGATGTCGTCCAAATATATGAACTTATTCTATAAACATATGTATCAAAAATATTTGTGTCATAAGTGATAAAAATACTTATAAAAAAACTTGCAACAATTAATAAGAAATAAATTTTAGTTGAGTTTGACTCGAAAAAAAATAAATAACGTTTATTTATGATAAAAATTAAGACTGTCGCTATGGCTAATCCGAATCCGGCTGCGATGAGAAGTTCACCAATTCTATATCCAAACAACCTTAATCCAACAAACGGTCTGTTGAAAACTAGCAGTAATCCTATAAAAAAAAGAGGACTTAATCCAATTGCATCTTTAAGTATTTTCATAAATTTTACTTATAAAATAATCTTAACTTAGTATACGTAGCTAAATATTATTATTCTTATAAAGTATTAAATGAAAAAAAATCATCTTACATATGTATATCAAAATGGTAGAAAAAATAGGTTAACCAAAGAAAATTATCCAAAAGAATTCTTTTATGGCTTAGATTTTTTAAAGTTAAAGTTTGAAACTTTTGATGTTATCGAATTTAGTAAAAATAAAAACAATAAAATTTTAAAAAAATTTTCAAGATTTATAGAAAGAATTACAGGCCTTCCGTATTTATTTGACGAAATTGTAAATTCAATAAATTTTAAGATTTTTAGAAAGTCAGATCTTATAGTGCTAACTAACCAAAGGATTGCATTTTCATCATTTCCCTACTTATTAATTAATAAATTCAATAAAAAATCAGTAGTAGTTGTATTTATCATGGGTTTATACAATGTAACTCATAAAAATTTTATAAAAAATTTTTTAAGAAAATTATCAATAAATTTATTAATTAGATTAGTTGACAAACATCTTTTTTTAAGTGTCGCTGAATATGAATATGCGAAATCTAATCATAAAAAACAGGGGGGGAAATTTTTTTTCCTTCCCTTTCCAGTTGATACATCATTTTGGAAAAAAAATGAGAATACAAAAAAATATAAAAATATTCTATTCATTGGTAATGATGGTAAAAGAGACTATGACTTCATCATTGAACTATCAAAAAAATTAATGGATTATAATTTTACATTCATAACTCAAAAAATAGAAGAGAGTCAAATAAACAACTCAAATGTAACATTAATAAAGGGTAAATGGGATGAAGAAATATTAAGTGATGATGATATTAGAAATTATTATCAAACATCATACTTAACAGTACTGCCACTGAAGAACAGCCTTCAACCCTCGGGGCAAAGTGTAGCATTGCAATCAATGAGTTGTGGTACTCCCGTCATAATTACTAACACCGAAGGATTTTGGGAGCCAGATTTATTTTCTAATTTCGAAGATATAATTTTCGTAGATGAAAATAACCTTGAATCTTGGGAAAAAGCAATAAAGAATATTATCTCAAATGATGAGAAATATAAAAGTTTAAGTTCTAATGGACATAATAAAGTCTTAGAAAATTATACTTTGGAAAAGTTTTACATGAGATTAGAAAGTATATTGTTTAATTACTAAAAATTTCTGTGATTTTTCGAATTAACAAATAAATATTTTTAAATAATTGATTACTTTTATTTTTTAATTTTCTACTGGAAATAACTTCCAATTTATTCTCAGTAAGGTTTAAAAATAATTTATTGTACTCATCACACATTCTCTCAGAACTAAATGGATAACTTTTCATTTTTTCAATATGCCATTCATAATCCTGCATTGCATCATCTATACTTTTTTCAAGATTATCTAATGTAAATTCAATTCCATAACCTTTACAATATTCGGGTGTACCGCCACTATTTAGATACATAATAGGTAATCCACATTGAGCAGCTTCAATATGATGATTTCCTGAAGGTTCATTTAATGATCCAGTAATATATAGGTGATTGTTTTTTAGTTCATTAGCTAACTTTTTTCCAGAAAGTGGAGAAATTAGTTGGGTATTTTTAAATGAAAAATCTTTAGGAATGTTTCCAATATAACAAAATTCAATTTTTTCATTCCAATAATCTCTTTCTAATAATTTATCAATTTTTGAATATACATCAAAGCCTTTGTTCCAATTAGCACCCCAATGATGAGTTACAATTTTTAACTTTTCAGATTTATCCCAAGGCTTGAATTTATTACTATTAAATATTTTACTGTTTGCACCTCCATAGATTACATTATTTCTTTTAGAGGTTATACCTTGATTAATAAATAAATCTTTGAGCCAATTGCTTACATATACACTTTGATCAGCAATTTTATTTGCCTCTATAAGGTAATCATTTACAAAATTGGTATTCTTTCTTTCATCACACTCATTCAAACGGTGTACAACTATGGCATCATAATTTACATACTTTAAATATCTTTTTACGTCAATATGTGTAAATGAGGAAGATTCTGAGGTTTTTCTCGGTTCAGTGATAAGAATGATATCAATATCATTTTCAAACAGATTTGTTGTTACTTGATAACCCATATTTAATAGATAATCTTTTAGATTAATCGCAAAAAGGTTTCCACCGCCCCAGGGACCTTTTTTTATATTGGTTCCAATGCTAACTTTCATATAATCTTTCTAACATCTTGTTAAAAAGTTTAAAAGTATTCTCCATTTCAAATTTTTTAGTTTCTAGGTATGCATGTTCAATATTTGGTTTAGCCGTCAAAAAGTTTTCCATATTAAATATTGACTCTGGTGCCAATATTTCTGAAGCTATCCCAACATCGGTTGAAATTATAGGTGTTTTTGTAATTCCACATTCAAGAATTGCCTGTGGACCTCCCTCAAATCGAGAAGAAACAATATACAGATCAAGACAATTATATAACTTATTCATAGAAACAAAATCTACCATTTCAAAATAGGAATATCTAATTTTATACTTTTTAAGCTCTGAGATTAAATAGTCCCTCTTTCTTCCAGTCAAAACTACATGTAAGTTTTCATTAGTTTTTTTAAGTTCTCTAACAATCTTTACAAAATTGTCGGGGCCTTTAGATAATTTTGGTTTAGATGGATCTTTTCCTTCTGAGTCTCTTTGAAAAGAACCGACTAAAAAGTCGTTGGCATCAAGATTCATATCATGATACAGTTGCTCCTTGTCCTTAATTTCAAACCATATTTTACGATTTATCCAAAATGGGATACATGTAATTTTTTTTGAAGTTAGGTGTTGAACTTGTTCCATTGTTTTTTTGGAAATAACGTGATATTCATCAACGTATCTATCTCTATCAAAAAAAATTTTTTCAGCCTTATTATCAAATTTCAATTCATCAATATGATGAATTGAACAAAGAACTTTTTTATTTTTTAATTTTCTCTTGTTAACATTTTTCCAATTCCACGAAGCTATTAGCCATATAATGTCAGCATTGCTGGATTTGGATGTTGAATGTTTATGATTGTTTTCGTACCACTCTTTTCTAGTTCTATCTATAATCCAATTTTCTTTTACGTCATTTAGGTAAACAAGATAGTCTGATTTATTAATCATGATTAATACTTTAATAATATATTAAAAAACTTTATTTTTGATAAAAGATTGTGAAATAATTACACCTTTAAATAGTTTTAAAATAACTGGGGAGTTTTATTTGATCGAACACATTTAGCAAAATACTCTTGCTCTTTTGCATATTTGCTAGAAATGTTGTTCTTTAGATTTAGATTATATAAAGGCTGCCTTAAAATTTTAATTTTTTTGTTTTGTTTAATTAAATCAGACATTAATTTGTAATCTTGAGAGTAATAAAATCTTTCGTCATAGTTCCCAATATCATTAAGGATATTCCTCTTTATTAATAGAGATCCATGTATGAATGGATTTTTAAATTTTATAACGTATCTTTTTGGAAAATAAAATGAAATATTTGGAATTCTTCTTTTTTGACCGATTACATTTGCCCTAGTTGTAACAATATCAAATTTGCCAGATTCAATTACACTAATTTGTTTTTGGAATCTTTCAATGTGACTTGTATCATCAGAGTCTTGTCTTGCTATAAATTCTCCATTAGCTTTCCCAATAAGTAGGTTTAATGATTTAGTTAAGCCAATATTATTTTCATTTTGAAAAAATCTAATTCTACTGTCTATATTTGAAAAATTTTTAACAATTTTAGGAGAATCATCTGTTGAAGAATCATCACTGATTAAAAACTCAAAATTTTTAAATGTTTGTTTTAAAATGCTTTCAATTGATCTTTGTAAAGTTTTTTCATTATTATATACACTCATTAATACTGATATTTTTGGTTGATTATTCATAAACTAAGTTTTCAATTTTTTTAACTATCTCATTTCTATTCAACAATCTTTCTAAGTAAATCTTGTTATCATTTCCAATTTTTTTTCTTGTTGATTTTTTAGTGATATTTATCATTTTTTCTTTTAGGTCATCGTAATTAAATTGCTCATAAGATAGTTCGTAATCATCTGGAAAAAATTCAGAAATACCTCCTGTTCTTGGAAATATTGAAGGCACCCCCATTGAAGATGCTTCACATAAAAGTGTTGGCTGTCCCTCATAAAGTTTTGTAGCAGTCACAACGGCTATAGAATTCTTTATTAGTTCAAGAATTTTTTCGTTTGGTAAAAAATCCATGAATTCAACATTAGGGTTTTGGTTGTATTTTATAAGTTTATTTTTATCTGGTCCATTACCAATAATTTTCAACTTTGTTTCTTCTAGATTCGATTTATTGAAAGCTTCAATCAATTCTTTTACACCTTTTTCCTTAGATATTCTCCCAGCATATACAAAGTAATTATTGGGTTTATAGTTATGTACTGGTGCCAAATCAATGATATTTGGAATAACCGTAATATTATTGTTAACAAGATTTATTTCTTTAAAGTATTTTTTATGAAACTTCGTTAAAACAACTATTTGAAGATTGTATGATTTTAAGATTTCAAAATACTTTTTTCCGTAATGATTTACAAAAAAGGATTTTATATAAGAGTTTTCAAAATACTTATTAAAAAATCTATTTTTATTCTTAAGCCCACATGCGTTACATGTTTCACCATTACTAATATGCTTTGAAATAAGTTGAGATTTAGTACAATCATATCGAAAATTGTGAATTTTTAAGATTGGTTTTATTTTTTTCTTTTCTAACAGATCAAATATGCCTAAAGATACTTTAAACCATGTGTTATGAATATAAACAATATCTGGTTTAAACTTTTCAATTTTATTTTCAATTATTTTTATACTTTTAGGATTTTTGTTCCTGAAAAAATTTAGTGTTTGTGAAAAATAGTTTTCAACTATATTTGAAAAAATTAATTCCTCTGTTTCAAAATATTTACTTAAGAAATTTATTTCATTTCTAACGGCAATATCTTCTCCTCCTTTTTCTTGGTACTCTGTATGTATAACTAATAATTTTTTCATTTTTAGAGAATATTTTATTTCGTAGAAATCGTTTTCATTAAGTTAATATTAACCCCATGAATATAATTTTATTCTTTACGTATGATATTTCTTTAAAAGATTGGGAAACAAGTGGGTTACTAGACAGAGAATTAAAATTTTATGAAACACTTCACAAAAAATATTCAACAAAATTTAAATTTATAACTTATGGAGACTATGAAGACACTAAATTAGTAAATTTACCATTTATAGAAATTATCCCCGTCTATGAAAGAATAAAATACAGTCAAAATAAATATATTAGATTTATAAAATCTTTTCTAATTCCTTATCGATTTGCCAATGAGCTAAAAGATTCAGAAATTATTAAAACAAACCAACTTTTAGGTTCATGGATAGCAATCATTTCAAAATTAAAATTTGAAAAGAAATTAATTATACGAACAGGGTACAACCTTGTTGAATTTACTAAAAAAAATAAAAAAAATGTCTTTAAAGTTCTTTTATATTCTTTACTTACAAAAATGTCTCTAAGATTTTGTGATTTATATTTAGTTTCATCAACTTCAGATATGTCACTTATTCAAGGAATGTCTAAAAAATTTAAAAAAAAGGTTCAATTAAGACCAAATTGGGTTGAAATTTCAAAAGATACTTCTTTTTACAAAAGAAAAGAAAATTTTGCTATATCAGTTGGTAGATTAGAAAAACAAAAAAACTTTTCTCAATTGATTTCATTTTTAGAAAATTCAAATTTAAACATTGATATTTATGGAGCTGGAACTATGAAATCAGAGCTTTTGAATGAAGCAAAGATTAAAAATGTGAAACTTAATATATATGAACCTATTCCAAATAAGGAACTTTTAAATAAATTGAAAAATTATAGATTCTTTATCTCTACATCGCTTTTTGAAGGAAACCCAAAAGCAATACTTGAAGCAATGGCTTCTGGTTGTGTTGTTTTAACAAAAAAGAACATAAACATTGAGGAAATAATCAAAGATGATTTTAATGGAATTTTATTTGATAGCCGTGATGATCTGTTAAAAGTATTGGAGAACTTAGAGAATAATCCAGCAAAGTGGTCTGAACTATCTGCAAATAGTATTGAAACAATTAAAAAAAAGTTTTTACTTGAAAATATAGTTGATGAGGAGCAATCTGATTATCAAAAGCTAAGTAGTGGTAACGACTCTTAACCCTTTATTTACTTCAATATGCAATCTTATATCATAATCAACTTCATCAGAGTTGTGAGTTGAATTAATTATTGTTATCTGTAAATTTTTAAGTTGATTTTTAACAATTTGCCTGGAATCTATGTCTAAGTTTGAGGTAGATTCATCTAAAATTAAAATATCTGGTTTTGAGAGAATAGCCCTAATAAATGAAACTTTCTGCATTTGTCCCGAGGATAATGATTTATTTGTTATTTTTCTGTCAAGGTCAAGTTCTTCCGTTTTTTCAAACAACTTAAATGATTCAGCTAGATCTAAAATAATATTATCGTCAGTTTTTAAGTCGTTTCCATATAAAACGTTTTCACGCAATGTTCCATTTACAATTAATGGAGTAGCACCAACATAAGCAAGTTTTTTAGAATACAAAGAAATTGTTCCTTCTTCCGGAATTAAAATTCCAGAAACTAAACCAAGAAGAGTAGATTTACCCGATCCATTATCCCCTGTAATTACAGTATGTGAATTTTTTTGGATTTTTAAAGATAGATTGTCAAATATATACGAATCACTTCCAAAATATTTAAATGAAATAGAATTTAAATTAATTGCATTGTCCCCAAGTTTTTCATCATAAATTAATACATTTTTTGAATCTTTTACTTTATTTTTCTCTAACATATTTAATTTTTCTAAGTGAACATGTGAGTTAAAAACAAGATTTAAAGTATTGTTGAAATTACCAAGTGTTTGAAATAATCTAAGCATCACTCCTATAAATTCCAGTGTTAAATACTTTACAAAATCAAAAAATGCCAATAAAACAGCGAGTATAAATATAGTTATGAAATTTGGAGTGATATTGTTTATTGCTCCATACTTAAAATTATTGAGAACTGATGAATAATAATTTCTTAAGGTAATTTTAAAATTATCTATTTCTCTTTTTGTAGTTGATAAAATCTTAATTAAATAAATATTTTCTAATACTTTTTGAATATTTTCAAGGGTTCTATGTTCATTTTCATATGCTTCATGTATAAACCCCCTACCTTTCAATAAAAAGAATCTCGTTGGAAAAAATAAAACTACTGCTCCAATTAAAAAATAAATGACAATATTTAGACTTGTAAATAAAAGATAAGCTGAATAAACAATAATTTGAAATAAATAATTTAGAGAAGATGCGATTGAGCCATAAAAATATGATACGTTTCTACTTAACTCGTTTATATAAAAATAAGCGTCAGCAACGGAGTAATTATTTTTATCAAATACTTCTTTCATAAGATGTGATCGAAGGTTTTCTTCAACCTGTAATTGAAGAGATTGAATATTTATTCTTTCTATAAAAATAAATAAAAATCTTAATACAACAATTAAAGGTAACAAATAAATGTTGTTGATTATAAAATCAACATAAAATCTCCCATCTAATCCACGATTTTCAATGATATTTGCAAATACAAGAATAACTAAGATGTCGAAAACAACAGTACAATTAGCTAGAAGAACTGATAAAAATATTCTAATTTTCTTTTTATTTACATTTGTTAGACGTGAAACAAAAACTATATCAGAAATAATTTGCTTTAATTTGGTCACTTAAATTATCCTAGCAATAAATCGT
>MDTA01052407.1_pt1 | contig 10444 bp, 10 predicted proteins | sample 811151 | NCBI WGS metagenome assembly MDTA01 (sample SAMN05326648, study PRJNA326480) | marine metagenome | isolation source: seawater | place: Indian Ocean: South | collected 2010 | reverse complement strand
AAAAAATATATGCAAGGTGGTTATGGATCTTTAATAGGTATGGATCTTGGAACTAAAGAAGCAGGAGCTAAGTTCATTGACAATTTAAAAATGCTTTACCATGTAGCAAATATTGGCGATGCTAGAAGTTTAGCAATTCACCCAGCGACAACAACGCATAGTCAGCTTACAGAGAAAGAAATGTTAGCTGCTGGTGTCACGCCAGGTTATGTCAGGTTATCGATTGGTATTGAGCATCCAGATGATATTGTTGCCGATATAAAACAAGCTTTAGCAGCATAAAAATTTATGACCCCGTTGAAAGGCGGGGTCAAAAAATTATGATTAAGCAAATACCCAGTAAAGATATTAAAGTTTACGTTAAAAATAATCCAAAAGCAGTTATTCTTGATGTGAGAACTAAGAGTGAGTGGGACCAGGTTGGTAAACCCGATGGTGAAAAAATTGGATCCAAGACATTTTTTCTAACTTTGCAGTTCGAAGGAGGAATAATGAATCAAAACTTTCAAAAAGAATTTGATGACCTGAATATTAGCAAAGATTGTGAGATTTTAACTTTATGCGGTGCAGGTGGTAGGTCACAAATGGCAGCTGAAATCTTAACAAAAGAAGGTCGAAAATGTTCTAATATTTCAGATGGTTTTAATGGAAATGCTGAAGATCCAGGCTGGAAAAATTCAGGTCTTCCAATAAAATAACTTAATCTAGATTTTTAATTTTAGAATTTTTTTGTATTGAAATTTGTGCTTTGGTTAGACTCTTATCTAGGGCAGTGCATGTTGTTTCTTCCAAATAGGACAAGCAGTGCTTTTGAATCTTGTTTTTCTCAGATTTATCTCTGTCCTTCTTTTCCGCATAATTCACAACATGTTCCAAGGGAGATTTGCCTGTTTTTTTTTTAATACCATGGTTGATAGCAGAATTAACCGCTGATTGAGCTATTTTTCCATTAGTAGCTGATGTCATAGGACCTAATAGAGATACGGTCTCTACGCAGCCACTTAAAAAAATTCCCATAAATGCAAATGTTATATATTTTTTCATATTCCCCATTTCGGCTTATACATACATTTAAATAAAAAAAAACAAATCAATCAGCCACAATGAGTTTATCAAAAGCAACTTAAGATTGAAACTTAATTATCAATTACTCTTATAGGTTTATTTTTGATACAAGAGTCTAAATTTTCCATCATTTGTAGGTAAAATTTTGATAAATTTTCTGCTGTCACATACCCTAAGTGAGGTGTCAAAAGAGCATTAGGTAAAAATCTTAATTTATGATCCTGTGGTAATGGTTCTGTATTATAAACGTCAAGACCGGCGCCAGCAATAACATTATTTTCTAATGCAGTTATTAGTTCCTTCTCATTGATTATTGGTCCTCTAGAAGTGTTAATTAAAAAAGCATTTTTTTTCATCATGTTAATTTCTTTTTTTCCAATAAGATTTAAATATCTTTCGCCTAATACTAAATGAATCGATACAATGTCTGATGTTTTTAATAAATCTTCCTTAGTCATAGGTAAAACATTATTTTCACGGGCATGACTTAAATTTAAATTTTCACTCCACGCAGATACGTCCATCCCAAAAGCTTTCCCTATTTTTGCAACTTGTGTTCCGATTTTACCCAAGCCTATAATCCCTAATCTTTTTCCTTTAAGTTCGAAACCAACAGAACTTTGCCAGTAACCCTGAAACATATTATCAATTTCTAATTTAAAATTTCTGACAAGACCTAATATTAGAGCCCAGGTCATTTCAGCAGTTGGATTTGAATTTATTTCAGTTCCGCATACAATAATTTTTCTTTTTTTAGTCTCAGGAATATCAATTGCTTTATTTCTCATTCCTGATGTCATTATATATTTAAGCTTAGGTAGTTTTTCTATCAATGATTTATTAATGATTGTTCTCTCTCTCATTAAAAACAAAGTTTCAAATTCTAACAAAGCTTGTACTGCTTCTTCTTCACTATGAAATGTCTCGTTAAATATTTTAAAAGAAAACTTTGATTTATATTTCTCTATTTCAATAATTTCTTTAAAGATGTTTTGATAATCATCTAAAATTGCAATTTTCATTTCAATAATAATTTAAATTCTAATTAAATCTTGATGAACTATAAGGCGCTAAATTTAAATTTGTTTTTTCATTAGATACTATTCCAGAAACAATTTTTCCTGTAATTGCGCCAAGTGTCCAACCCAGATGCTGATGACCAAACGCATAAATAATGTTCTTATTTTTAAAAGACGGTCCAATTACCGGAAGGAAATCAGGCAGAGTTGGCCTGAAACCTAACCACTCATCTTTGTGCAATTTAAGTTGTGGTAATAATTCTTTTGCGCATCTTACTATATAATCTATTCTCTTTTTCGATATCGGATTTTCTAGCCCTCCTAGCTCAACTGTTCCTACTGCTCTTAATCCTTGGTTCATGGGCGTCATCCCAAATCCTCTATCTAGAAAAATAACTGGTCTTGAAATTAAATGATCCATATTTTCAAAATGCACATGATATCCTCTTTCTGTATCCAGGGGTATTTTCTCACCGAGTTGATCGGTTAACTTTTTTGAAAAAGCACCACAAGCAATAATAGATTTTTCAAACTTATATTTTTTATTTTCAGTTGTAATTTCAGTTTCATCAATTTTTGTTTGTTGTACACTTTTAACATCTGTCTTAATAAACTTGCCCCCACGATCTATAAATAATTCAAAAAATTTTTTAAGTATTCCATGAGGATCTCTTGCATGGTAAGCATAATCATATAAGGCACCAGCATCAAATACAGGATTTAAGTTGGGTTCTAAATCTTTGATTTCATCTTTTTTTAAAAGTTTTTGTTTGACCCCTAAATCATTTCTTACTTTAATTTCTAATTCTCTGCTTTTTTTATTCTTATTGGTCCAAACATAAATTATTCCTTTTCTCTCTACGAGATTTGTAGTGTCGATTTCTGAAAACATCTCATCATATGCATCTAAAGATAAGTTTAATATTTGATGCATATATTTTGCTGTGTGATTCATGGATTTCAAAGTGCTGCTTTTTAAGTATCGAATTATCCATGGTATCATCTTTGGAATGTAGTTCCATCTTAGTGCCAGCGGCCCATACGAACTAAATAACATTTTTGGAATATCATAGATAATATCTGGTCTATTTAACTGCAGTACAGCGTAAGGAGAAAAGTGTCCTGCATTGCCATATGAGGCCATTTTTCCAGGATCATATTTGTCAAAAATCGTAACTTTAAAACCTTTTTTTTGGAGATGAAATGCAGTGCATACACCTTGTATACCAGCACCTATTATGCCAACAGTTTTAAACATAGCTTATTATAGATTATTAAATATATGAAATGAGTGCGTTAAAAAAGCTTAAAATTTTAATTCATCTTCGGCTGGTTTGCCATTTTCAGGTTTGCCGTTTTTCTTCTTTTTATCTTCTTTTTCTTTTGTCTTAGAGAATAAGAAATCACCAGCTGTTATTTTGCTTTTTGAAGCTGTTTTTTTGATGTAGCCCTCTATATCTGCACCATTTTCAGTCCTTAAATTATTAGAAAATTCAATATCTCCTTTAACAACCCCTGTTGTGCCGATAACAACATTTTCAGCAGAAATTTTACCGTCTAGATGACCATGTATTTCGACATTATCAGCCTCGACTCCACCTGAGATTGAACCTGTTTCTTTAATAATAATTTCTTTTGAATAAACCGGACCTTTAACTAAGCCTGCTACGTCAATTGCTCCTGAGCTATTTACGGTTCCATCGATGCTAACTGTCTCACTGATGAGTGAACGTTCTGAATCTTTCAAATTTTTCTTATCACCAAACATTTTAATAATTAAATTTAACCATTGAAATGAGAATAAGACAAGCTTAAAAATTCAATTATTTTGGTCATTTTGGTCTTTTTCTCTAATTAACTGGAGTGTCTTTATAGACCTTACAAGACATGGCTATCCCCAAACCAAGCATAATTGCCATCATTGAGGAACCACCATATGACATAATTGGCAAAGGAGCACCCACAATGGGTAGTAAACCTAGTACCATGCCCATGTTAACAACCACATAGAAAAAAAATGCAGTAGCAAAACTGTAACAATATAACTTTCCGAATGAGCTTCGTGTAACGTTGCCTATTCTTGTTATTCTATAAATAATAAGAAAATAGACTAATAAAATCAAAACAGAGCCGAAAAAGCCAAATTCTTCGGAGAAAAGTGTAAAAATAAAATCAGTATGTTTCTCTGGTAAATAGTCTAGGTAACTTTGAGAACCATTAAGAAAACCCTTGCCGAATAAACCACCAGACCCAATAGCTATTTTTGATTGAATTATTTGATACCCTGCTCCAAGCGGATCTCTATCTGGATTTAAAAAAGTTAATATTCTTGATTTTTGGTAGGGTTTCAAAAAAGAAATTGCTATTGGCAGCAGAGAAATAAATAATAAAGACGCATACATAAAAAATTTAATTTTTACTCCAGCTAACCATGCAACAGCTACACCGCCGATTGCAATTAAAATTGCCGTACCTAAATCTGGTTGAGCAACTACTAAAAGCACTGGCGCAGTCAGAGCTACTATTGGTAAAAATAAATGTTTAATTTTATTCACGTCATTTGTAGAAATTCTGTGATAATATTTTGCTAAAAAGAGAATTAACCCAATTTTCATAAGCTCGGAGGGTTGTAAATTCATAAAATATAAGTTAAGCCATCTTTGAGAACCTGATGAGGTAAGACCAAAATACTTAACAGCTACAAGTAAAAGAAAAAATATTAAAAAAATTAAAAAACTAGTTTGATACCAAATCCTTATTTGTAAGAAAGATAATATTAAAAACATAATAAAGAATACACAAAATCTAATAATATGACTTTTTGTATGGTATTTAAATTCACCGCCGTCTGTGGAATACATCGCAAACATACTCACTATTCCTAAGAATAAAATAGAAATAACCAAAATATAATCTAGAGAAAATAGTTTATCCTTAAAGCTTAAACTTGATTGTATTGATCTTGGTTGAAACATTAAACTTCTTCTCCAAAAGAGTTTAAAATAACATTTCTTTTTTGATCTCTTTCTAGTACTTTTTTAATTACTTTTTTTGCCACTGGAGCAGCAGCCTTGCTTCCAGACCCGCCATGCTCAACAACAACGCTTATTGCATATTTTGGAGAGTCATATGGAGCAAACGCTATAAACAAAGCATGGTCTCTATCTTCATATTTTAAATCTTTTTGTTTTACCTCCGCTTCCCTTTGTGCTTCAGTAAATTTTTTAACCTGCGAAGAACCAGTTTTGCCCGCAAATCTGAACTTTTTATTATCTATCCTAGAGCCGTATGATGTGCCACCTGGTTCGTTGGTAGATGAAAACATTGCATCTTTAATAAAATTAATATTCTCTTGATTTCTAAATAAAGGTTTTAAATTAAAATCAGAAGCAAGAATATCTATAGGCAAAGAGCTATCTGGATTTGAATTTTTATAATCTAAATAATTTTTTAGATTATTTGATTTTTTATCAAATATTAATCTTGGTTGAATTTCGAAACCGCCATTAGCAAGTTGTGCCGTCATTAAACAGAGCTGCAGTGGAGTTGCCTGAAAATACCCTTGACCTATTCCTGAGTGCAAAGTTTCTCCTAAATACCAATTTTTGCCAATAAATTTTTTTTTCCATCTAGTATTAGGAACAACTCCAGACCTCTCTTCAATAAAATCTTCTAAAACTTTTTTTCCTAAACCAAATTTCTTCGATGTATCTGAAATTCTGTCTACCCCGAGCTTCCTTGCAACTTCATAAAAATAAACGTCGCATGATCGTTTTATCGCAGATTTTAAGTTCATCATTCCATGACCTTTTTTTTTCCAACAATGGAATTTTTCACCGTAAAGCTCAATTACTCCTTTGCATTCAACATTCATATTCGGACTAATAATATCGTTTTCCAGTGCGCTTAAGGCTACAATCGTTTTTATAGTAGAGCCAGGTGGATAAAGTCCCGAAATAGATTTGTTATTTAATGGTTTAAGTGGATTAGAAATAAGCTCATTCCAGTATTTTTTTTCAATGCCGTGAACAAATGAATTTGCATTGTAACCTGGGGTTGATACCATTGCTATTATGTCCCCATTATATATATCCATAACACAAACTGATGCAGCTTTATCTTTAATTGTCTCAGCGGCAAAGTTTTGAACTTCAAGATCAAGAGTTGTTCTGAAATTTTTTCCAGATTTTCCAGTTTCAACTTGAATTTGTCTTATTCTTTTCCCAAAGGCATTAACTTCATATCTTTGAAATCCTACCTGTCCAATAATATCTTGATCAAGTTTGTTCTCAAGACCTGTCTTACCAACAGAAATACCTGTAATTGCCATATCCCTCAAATATTTTTTATTTTGTAAATCTTTTTTACTCAATTGAGATACATAACCAACCACGTGAGAAACTGATTGTTCGGGATAAACTCTAGCGACTGATATAATAGGCTCCACTCCCTGAAGCTCATGTAAAAACAAATTTACACGAGAAAATTCTGACCAGGTCAAATTTTCTGAAACAATAATGGGTTCCCAGGGCTTTTGTTTTGCAATTTTCTTTTTTAAAAATATAATTTTTCGTTCAGTCAAGCCAATGATACTTTTTAGCCTAAAAAATAATTTTTCAATGTTATCAGTATTTTCTGGTGTAATATGAAGTTGATAAACTTTTTCATTCGAAGCAATCTCTTGACCAAAGTAATCAGTAATTAGTCCTCTTTGTGGTGCAAGTTTCCACTCTCTGAATCTATTTTTATCTGATAGTGTTTTGTATTTTTTACTTTCATTTATTTGTAAAGAAACAAGTCTTCCAAACACTCCGAAAAACACTATTGCTTTTGCTGCTGACAATATAAACATTCTCCTGCTTATTAATTTTGATTTAATTACAGTATTGCTGCCTGATCCAAATTCAATCATCGTATCTAATTACCATTAAATTTTTGTATATATTAAAGATCAACCATAGCGCTGGATAAAAAAGAATTGTAAAGAAGGAATTATAAAAAAGGTCAATATAATTTATTGTTAATAAAGAAAAATTATTTAGTAAGATATAAAAGAATAAATTTGCGAAAAAGATAGCTATAAAAAATGTAAACCAATCAGAGAATAAAGAGGTATTGACTGTAACATTTTTCACATAAGATGCAAAAAATGCCACCACTAAGTAAGTTATTGAACTAATCCCGATTGGCAGACCCATAACAACATCATTAATTATTCCAGCAAAGAAGACGTGTCCGTGACCTAAAATAGATGTATCTTTTAGCATCCAGTAATAAACAATAATTAATTGTAAATTAAATGATAAAATTTCAAATAAATTGCTAAATTGAGCATCAACTTCACTAATTGAAAAAAAATATAACAAAATTAATGGGCCTAAGTTAATTATTTTTTCTCTGAAATTTTTAAAAATAATTGCCATTAGAAGTTACCTACCTTATCTGCTCCAGATGAAATTTTTACACTTACAAAAGATAATTGATTTGGATCAGAAAACAGTTTGACAATAGCAGTATCTTTTAAAAAATTAGTTGATCCAATTGCAACTCCAGGAGAGAAAATTCCATCTTTACCTGAGGTAAAAACCGAGACATCATTTTCTATTATATAATTTTCAGGTAAATACTCCAGAACAGGATTGTTATCACCCTTGCCTACTAAAATTGCTTGTGCACCTGTACCACTTATTACGACTGGAATTCTACTGTTTAAATCATTTAAAAGAAGTACTCTTGATGATATATAATTTACTTCTACTATTCTTCCAACTAAATTTGTTCCATCAAGAACTGGCATGCCTTTTTTTACTCCGCTTTTTGAACCTTTATTAATTATAATTGATTTTAAATAAGGACTGTCTTTATCAAGTAAAACTTTAGCAACTATATTTTTTCCCAAAATTTGCTTGTTAATTTCATTTGCTCTTTTAAGGCTATCAGAGATGGTATTATTAAAATTTATATTTAAATCTTTTGACTTTAATTTTTCTAACTCGGTTTTTAAAATTTTATTTTCATTATAAACTTGGAAGTGGTTGTGGATAGTGTTTTTTGAAAAGTGGAAAAATGTGACTGGTGAAGTCGATAAATTTGAAACCCTGTATACGCCATCATTTATTACACTTTTAAATACCGCGATTACTCTAAAATTATATACATCAAGAAAAAAAATTATTATTGATATACAAAATAAAAAAAGTATTGAAAACTTTTGTCTTGTGCCCTTTTGAAGAAGAGCCGATCTTATCGCTATTGTAAAGTCGTCTCTGCTTGATGACATCTCTTTTTCTTAATATTCAGATAGCATTGTAGAAAATAATTCCTCATTCTCTAGGGCTTTTCCTGTTCCAATAGCTACGCACGACAACGGATCATCTGCAATTGTTACAGGCAATCCTGTGTCTTTAGTAATAAGTTTATCTATATTTCTTAATAGGGCTCCACCGCCTGTTAAAACTAATCCCATATCCACTAGATCTGCCGATAGTTCGGGTGGAGTATTTTCTAATGCCTCTTTTATACCACCAAGAATTTGATTTAAAACTGGCATTAAAGCATCACAAGCGTCTTCCTCGGTAAGTGATATTTCTTTAGGTGTTCCAGATCTTATATCTCTTCCTTTCATTAAAAAAGTGTTGTTAGAAGTAGGGACTGCAGTTCCAATTTCTTTTTTAATCTTCTCAGCTGTTGAGTCTCCTATCAGTAAGTTGAATTTTTTTCTCATAAAATTTATAATTTGATGATCCATTGCATCCCCAGCCACTCTTAATGATTTTGCGTAAACCACGCCACCTAATGACATCACTGCGATTTCTGTTGTTCCACCACCAATATCAACAACCATAGATCCTGTTGCCTCTGAAATTGGCAAACCTGCACCTATTGCTGCAGCTATTGGCTCCTCAATTAACTGGACTTTTCGAGCTCCTGCTGCAAGAGCTGAGTCTTGAATTGCTTTTCTCTCTACTGGTGTTGATCCCGTCGGAACACAAATTAATATTCTTGGGTTAGCAAAAGCTGTTTTTTTATGAACTTTTTTAATAAAATGCTTTATCATTTCCTCTGTTACCACAAAGTCGGCTATAACACCGTCTTTTAATGGTCTTATTGCTTGAATATTTCCTGGTGTTCTTCCTAACATTGTTTTAGCCTCATCTCCAACTGCTAAAACTGACTTTTTATTTCCCTCGCTTATTACTGCAACAACTGATGGTTCGTTTAAAACAACTCCTTTAGCTTTTAAAACTACCAAAGTATTCGCTGTCCCCAAATCAATTGCCATATCCTGAGACCACATTGAACTTATTCCTGTTAACGATTTAAATAGTGCCATCTTTTTCCCTCACATATTTTGCACCAGAATTATCCATTGGCTCTGGTGCGGTTTTTTTTCTTTTTATAATTAGTTTATTTAACGCATTTAAGTAAGCATCTGCAGATGCAACTAAAGTGTCTGTATTTGCAGCTTGACCCACTGTGGTTTTTCCCTGTTCTTCAATTCTAACACTTACTGTTGCCTGAGCATCAGTTCCTTCGGTAACAGCATGCACATTGTATAAAAGTAACTTAACTTCGTGTGGATACAAACTTTTGATACATTTAAAGATTGCATCTACTGGACCATCTCCTGTTTCTGAAGCTTCTTTTATTTGACCAAAAACTTCAAGTTTCATATTGGCTTTTTGTGGCTCGCCTGTGCCTGCAAATACTTTTAAGGATTTTAATTTAATTACATTATCCTCTTTTATTAAACTATCATCCACTAATGCAGCAATATCCTCATCGTAAACATGTTTTTTTTTATCCGCAAGAACTTTGAATTTTCCGAAAGCTATATCAATCACATCATCTGTCATTTCTTTGTAACCCATATCTGACAATTTGTCTCTAAAAGCATGCCTTCCAGAGTGTTTGCCCATTACTAATGAAGTCTTTTTAACTCCCACACTCTCAGGCGTCATAATTTCATAAGTGTTTCTATTTTTTAACATTCCATCTTGATGTATGCCGGACTCATGAGCAAATGCATTTTTTCCAACAATTGCTTTATTAAATTGCACTGGAAAACCTGTAGCATTAGAAACAACTTTTGAAGCTTTACTTAAAAGTTTTGTATTTATATTAGTTGTAAATGGCATAAGATCGTTTCGAGTTTTCATTGCCATCACTACTTCCTCAAGTGCCGCGTTTCCAGCTCTCTCGCCAATTCCATTTATTGTACATTCTATTTGTCTTGCTCCTGCCATTACACCTGCTAAAGAGTTAGCAACTGCCAAACCTAAGTCATTATGACAATGTGTTGATATAATCGCTTTATCAATGTTAGGAACTTTATTTATTAATGTTTCAATAATTTTTTT
>MDTA01095414.1_pt1 | contig 10445 bp, 8 predicted proteins | sample 811151 | NCBI WGS metagenome assembly MDTA01 (sample SAMN05326648, study PRJNA326480) | marine metagenome | isolation source: seawater | place: Indian Ocean: South | collected 2010 | reverse complement strand
CCGGTAAGACCATGTCTAGCGGTCTAATTTCATTTTTTAAGGAGCCCACTGCAGATGCTGATATAATCCATTTCACACCTAGTGACTTCATCGCCCAAATATTTGCTCGATAAGGGACTTCGGAGGGAGTATAGGAATGTTTTCTTCCATGCCTTGCAAGAAAAACAACCTCATTTCCATTTATTTTACCTAATCTAAAAGAATCAGATGGTTTTCCAAATGGGGTATCAATTTTTATCTCTTCAATATCTTCTAACTCTTCTATGTTATAGAAACCACTTCCACCGAAAACACCTATTTTAGGGGTTGTTGAATAATCTTTTGTCAATTTTTAAATTAATAGTTTATTGATATTATAATAGTTTCATTATTTTTACATTTATGTCAAATTTAGAACAGATACTAATAGCAAACTTTGGAAGTTATAAAGATTTCCCAAAACCTGGGATTGTATTTTGTGACATTTTACCTGTCTTAAGAAAACCAGAAATATTCAATGAACTTATTAAAGTCATGTCTGATTCAGATTCTATTCAGAATTCAGACGCATTAATTGCTATTGATGCAAGAGGATTTATTTTTGGAACTGCAATAGCACAAAATACAAATAAACCACTTGTTTTGGCAAGAAAACCTGGGAAATTACCAGGAGAAACTATAGAAGAATCATATGCATTGGAGTACGGAACTAATACACTATGTATTCAAAAGAGTTCAATTGAACCGTATAGTAGTTTTTCAATAATTGACGATTTATTAGCCACTGGGGGAACTGCAGCATGTATAGAAAAAATGCTATTGACTAATAACAAAAAGGTTAATAATTTATCTGTTGTTGTTGAGTTGCCATTTTTAAATGGTAGAAAAAATTTAAAATGCGAAGTTGCAAGCGTGGTTAAATTAGATTAACAAACTGATAAAATTAAAAAAATTAATATTGATATGCTTATTAACGGTAAAGAATGGCAAACAATTTGGCTTGATCAATCAAATAAATATGTAAAGGTTATTGATCAGACAAAACTGCCTCATGAAATTGAAATAAAGGATATTAAATCATCAGAAGATGCTGCTATTGCGATTAAAGACATGATCATAAGAGGAGCACCTTTAATTGGTGTAATGGGTGCATATGGATTAATGCTCGGATTAATGGAAGACCCTTCAGATAAAAATTTAGAAAGAACATTCCTAAAAATAAAATCAACAAGACCCACAGCAGTAAATTTGAATTGGGCTCTTAAGAGAATATATGAAAAAGTCAAATTAATTGATACAACTAAAAGGTTCGAAATAGCTCAACAAGAAGCTGAAATGATCCAAAATGAAGATATAAATATGTGTGAGAATATTGGTATTAATGGATTAGATTTAATAGAAAAAATATCGCAAAAGAAGGGTGAAAATGAGATAAATATACTTACACACTGCAATGCAGGGTGGCTTGCTACTGTTAATTGGGGAACTGCTTTAGCTCCTATTTATAAAGCTCATAGAAGTGGGATTAAAGTTCATGTATGGGTTGATGAGACAAGACCTAGGAATCAAGGAGCTAGCTTAACTGCTTTTGAACTAAAGCATGAGAATATTCCACATACAGTTATTGCTGATAATGCAGGGGGACACTTAATGCAACATAATAAAGTTGATTTAGTAATAGTGGGAAGTGATCGGACCACCATAAAAGGTGATGTATGTAACAAAATTGGAACGTATCTAAAAGCACTTGCTGCTAAAGCAAATAATATTCCATTTTATGCTGCACTTCCAATTTCTACTCTTGATTGGGATATTTATGATGGAGTAAAAAATATTCCTATTGAGGCTAGATCTGAAGAAGAAGTAACTCATATTTCTGGCCTGAATTCAAATGGATTAATAGAAAAAATAAGATTAGTTCACAAAGACTGTAAAGCCTTTAATCCAGCATTTGATGTTACTCCAAATGAATTAGTCACTGGATTAATAACGGAAAGAGGAATATGCAAAGCTAATGAAAACTCTATAAAAAAACTTTATCTTGAGTAATTAAAAAATAATTAAAAGTATTGTTATATTTTACTTCATTATCAATTCATTACTACGTTTTATAAGATAATTTTCTATAGTTTTAATAAAAAAATGTCAAGCATCAATAAATGGTCAGATAAAGATTCTTCAGAATTTATAAGTAATCTTCAAAGTAAAAATATTTCGGAAGATTTAGCTTTAAGAACTTATTCTGCGAGACTATTAGGTTCTGACCCAGAATTAGTTCTACATGGAGGAGGAAACACTTCAGTAAAGAGTCAATATATTGATATCTCAGGAGAAAATGTTGATGTGCTCTTTGTAAAAGGATCTGGATGGGATCTAGCTACAATTGAACCCCCTGGTCATCCTGCCGTCAGATTAAAACCTTTACTTAAACTCAAAGAATTAAAATCGTTATCTGACGAAGATATGGTTGCCTTTCAGAGACGAAACCTTCTTGATCCAAATGCTCCCAATCCCTCTGTTGAGACCCTACTTCATGCTTTTATCCCTGAAAAATTTATAGACCACACACATTCACTAGCTATCTTAGCTCTAGCCAATCAACCAAATGCTGCAGAAATATGTAAAGAAATTTTTAAACAAAGACTAGCAATTGTTCCTTACGTAATGCCTGGCTTTGATCTTTCTATCGCAGCCTCAAAAGCTTATGAAGAAGCAAAGGAATTAGCTATAAATTCAAATCAAGAATTAGAAGGGATGCTTTTAATTAATCATGGGCTATTCACATTTGGCGAAAGTGCGAAATTAAGTTATGACAGAATGATCAATATTGTTCAAGAAGCTGATAAATTTTTAAACAGAAAAATTCATCTAGAATTTAAAAATGAGAATGAAGAATCGAATCATGCCTTAAGAGTTCTTCCATATTTAAGAGGATTATTAGGTCGCATTTCCAAAAAACATTCTTTCAATGATAAGTGGATTTTTGATATAAGAAACAATAAAAGTATTGAGGAATTATTCTCAAATAATAATCTTAATAAGCTTATAAAACTTGGTGTTGCGACTCCTGATCATGTAATAAGAACCAAATCATATCCACTTTTATTAGATATCCCACCATCTCATGATAAAAAAATAATCGAGAAAGAAATAGAAAATTGGACAAGAAATGCTGAAAAAAAAATTAATAATTATATAGAAGAGTACACTACTTACTTTAAAAAAAATAATAAAGAAGCTGGTTCTTCTAAAACACAACTGGATCCTATTCCACGGTTAATATTATTACCAAACATAGGATTAATTGGAGTCGGTGATAATAAAAAGTCAGCAAAAATAGCTGCTGATATTGGTCAAGCATGGCTTGAAACATTATTATCTGCCGAATCAATAGGTTCTTTTAAACCAGTAAATGAAAAAGAAACCTTCGATTTAGAATATTGGAGTCTAGAGCAGGCAAAGCTGGGAAAATCAAAAAAATCGAAACTTAATGGTTTTGTTGTAGCCATCACTGGAGCTGGTGGCGTAATAGGATCCCAAATTGCTAAAGATTTCAGCAATGAGGGGGCTGAAATTGTCGCTATAGATCTTGACAAAGATGCAGCAAAAAAAACTTCTACAATTTGCGGTGAAAACGCCGTATTTATTGGATGCGATATAACAAAAAAAGATCAACTTAAAAACTCTTTTGATGAGATTATTAAGAATTTTGGAGGGATAGATATTTTAATTTGCAATGCTGGTGCAGCATGGGAAGGAACGATAACTGAAATTGAAGAGTCAATATTTAGAAAGAGTATGGAACTTAATTTCTTTGCACATTTAAATTCTTGTCAATCATGTTTATCTATTTTTCATGCACAAGACTTTAATGAGATGGATTCATCCAATCTCATTGGAGGTCAGATATTATTTAATATTAGTAAGCAAGCGTTAAACCCTGGGCCAAATTTTGGTTCCTATGGGATCACAAAATCTGCCCTTGCATCCTTAATGAGACAAATATCTTTGGAGGAGGGCAAAAATAAAATTAGATCAAATGGAGTAAATGCAGATAGAATTAAATCTGGACTTTTAAATTCAGAAATGATTAAAAATCGTTCTCTTGCAAGAGGCATTTCAGAGGAAGAATACATGGCAGGTAATTTATTAAAATCTGAGGTTTATGCGGAGGATGTTTCAAAAGCATTTTTGTCTTTAGCATTCATGGAGAAGACCACTGGTGCACTTTTGAGTGTTGATGGAGGTAATGTTGCTGCGATGGTAAGATAAACAAATTGAACGACTTAAGTCTTTATGTTTGTAGAGTTAAATAATGTATCTTTACATTTACCATGTTCAAAAAAATATTCAAACTTAAAACAAGAAAATAAAAAAAATAGTTTAAATTTTTTTAAAAGATTCTCGGGAAATAAATTTCTAGCTTTAAACAATTTAAATCTTAAAATTAATAATGGAAGATATGCTCTGATAGGAGGTAATGGGGCGGGTAAAACAACGTTACTTAGGGTTTTATCTGGTATTTATACTCCAACCAAAGGAGATATTAATTTAAGCCAATATGCACTTCCCCTTTTAAACAAAAGTGTTCTAACAAACCCTATATTAACGGGTATTGAAGCAAGCAAGGCCCATTATTTTTTTGTAAAAGCAAGATACGGGAGATTTGCCAAAAAATTCAGAAATATAGATGATTTTGTTGATTCAGTATTTGATTTCGCAGAGTTAAATGATGTTAGACAAATCCCGTTAAATCAATATAGTGATGGGATGATGTCAAGGTTAATTTTTTCTCTATACACCTCAATAACTCATCCTTTTCTTGCTATTGATGAAGGTTTAGGTATGGCAGACGAGAATTTTTATAAAAAATCTCAAAAACGCTTTGATGAATATATCAATAATTCTTCCCTTATTTTAATGGCATCCCATTCAGAGCAATTGCTTAGAAGATATTGTGACAAAGCAATATTAATGAAAGGAGGGGAGATCATTTTTTATGGTTCAATATCAGAAGCTTATGAAATATACAGAAATTAAAATGAACAAATATATTAATATCTTAAAATCAATAATTTATTTAGCTTGGTGCAGAAACAAGGCACGTTTTGTGAAAACTAAACTAGGGAGTTTTTGGATTGGTCTTACTAATCTACTGCAAATAGGATGCTTGGCTTTTGTTTACACAGTTGTTTTTAGTATCCAAGATAAAAGAGAGTATATAGCGTACATTGCTTTTGGAATATTATTTTGGAATTCTTTATCAATGCTTATTTCAGATTTTACGACTGTCTTGAATAGATCAAGAGATAGACTTTTAAGTACATCATTAAATATTTTTGACGTTATTTTAGAAGAATATATATTTGCCATACAAAACCTTTTGATATCTATATTGATGGTCTTCCCTGTAGTCTTCATAATAAATCCTGAAATAATGATAAATTTCTTTTCTCTGAAATTTATTTTGGGGATTACACTATACCTTCTAAATGCATTAGTTTTAGCTATTTGTATGTCTGGCGTTGGACTATTATCTCCTGATTTGCATCAATTAATTCCAATTATTCTTCAATTATCTTTTTTAACATCGCCTATTTTATACTTCAAAAAAACCTTAATAGGGAGAGAATGGATTTATCAACTTAATCCTTTCTACAAGCCAGTTGGAGCAATCAGAGATACTCTGATATTTTCTAATGATATAAAAATTAAAGAGTTATTTTCAGATATATTTATTTATTCATTAATGATCTTATCTATTTTTTATTTGTTGAGGAAGTTTTCTAGAAAAATTAATTTATATGTGGACAGGAATTGACAAAAATTTAAAAATAGAAAATAATATAGACTGATTAAGAGAATAAAAAGTTGTTAAAAATTGACCAAATTATTTTAATTTATTTAAGTGTGTTTAATTTTTAATTGTGAATTCAGAAAAAAAAACTAATATTTATCTCCTTATTAATAACCATAGATCAACGATTGGAATACAACAACAAATCGATGTAATTGAAAGAGTTTTTGATAAGTTACCACAATTTGAATTAATAAGATCTCAATTTTTAATACGAAATCAAATAAATTTAATGATAGAAGAAAATAATCTTGAATTCTCTAATGCAATGAAAGAAATGAAAGCCTCATATCCTAAAACCAAATTTCTATTATTTGTTACTGAGTATCTGACCAAATCTATTTTTGGATATCAATTAAATTGTTTTGATCTAAAAACCAAGTTAACCCATGCTTATATAGATTTCTTTTCTTCATTAAATTTAATAAATGTTTTTAGTGAGAAATGTAGAGATCAAAGATTTCAGAGTAAATTCTCTTCAGAAAAATACATTAGTAAACTCAAAGATTTTTCAAATTTACTTTTCTTACCTCCTTTAAGATTATTTAATGATAGGGATTCTTTAAATAATGCAGTCCAAATTACTAGACGGGAACATTTTTTAAAAAAAACTAGATTTCTTTATGACTTAGTTTTCAGTAATCATGGAGCAGTTAATGATACTTATAAAAATTTCTTCAAATCAAAAGTTGTACTTCTGCCTACTTTTATAGATAAGAAGAAAGTCGCAAAGGCAAGATACAATATGGAAAAAAAACATAATAAAAAATATGCCAATGGATTATTTTTTTCTGGAAGATTAACCTCCTACAGGAAAAAAGTTATAAGAAAATTAATTAGGCTCAATGATGGTTATCATGGGTTCCCTTTTTTAAAATATGTTGAAAGGATTGATTTTCTTGCACGAGAAAAATCAAATACTGTTCCCCTTTTTGAACTATATATTAAGCAAGAAAAAAAATGGCTTTATTCATCGCCAATGAGAACACTAATGTCTATAGAGAAGGGATACTATCCAGTAGATATGGGATTATTTAAAGATAACGACATAAACAATTTATCAATCAAATTATTTAATGATTATGACGAAGATGACATAATTAAATTTTTGACCAAAAAAACTCCGCAAGAATATTTTAATTTTTTAGATGAGAAAATAATAAACCATAATGATGGGCAGAAAGTCATTCTAAAAGAAATAGAAAATTTATTAAATTTGATATTGGATTAATTAAAAATTTATTTTTCATAAATCTTTTTCATAAATTTTAAAATCACTTGGATGATCTACTTCACCCCATTTATCTTTGTATGCAATACATTTGATACTTATTTCATCTTTGCAAATTAATAAATTCAAAAGAGAAGTAAAGTCAATTTTCATAAATTTATCTTCATCAATGCTATTTATGATTTTTAATATTTTTGTCCATCCAAAGGGCTTTATTTTAATAATACCCATATATTGACCTTGTATTTCATTCAAAGAATCTGTTTTCTCACCAATTTTTAATAGGTTATTCCTTTCATCTAATTTAAAAGTCTCCGCATCAGACAGTGGTTCTTTAAATCTTTTACTCCAGAGACTAAACCAGTTAACATCATAAGTGATTGCTAGATTCGATTTGTCTTCTAGAAGAGATTTTATAGCGGAGAGTTCATAGAAAATATCTCCATAACTAACTATACATGTATCAGATTCCAACCACTTACTAGCTTTTGTTAGTGAATAAACCATGTTTGTCTTATCCCATTTATTATTATGAAATTCCTTTAAATTAAAATGCTCTAACAAATCTCTCTTATATCCCGTGACAATTCCAATATCATTTATGCCTTGCTTCTTAAAATTATTAATTTGTCTCTCAATTAAGGAAATGTTTTTTATTTTCAAAAGACATTTAGGTTTATTTGAAGTAAATTCTTTCATTCTAGAGCCGCGACCAGCTGCAAGTATTAATGCTTTCATTGTTTAATCTTTAAATATTTTTAAAATCATAACTAGTAAAATTAATTTAACTCAAATAAGTCATTAACTTTCTTTAAATATATGGGCGAGAAATCTTTTTCTCTTTCTGGATGCCACATCCACCCTTCCCAAGGCAAAAATTTATGTCTAATTGCTTCTATTTCCCCATCTTCACTTTTAGCAGTGACCACACAATTGTCAGGGCATTTTTCTATTGAAAAATTATGATAGCTGTTTACTAATCCATTAAATTCTCCAGTAATTTGATGTAAAGTTGCACAATGCCCCTCAACGGCGTGACAATCAACTCCCAGCCAACTAGACATAATTTGCATTCCTCTACAAATGCCTAGTAATGGTTTACTTCCCTTTGATGCTAAATCTAATATTCTTAATTCTGTTAGATCTCTTTTTTTATCTGTTCCAATAGATTCTCCTCCTGAAAGTATAACTCCATCTGGATTAAGATTTTTAAACCACAAATCTAAATTTTGGAAATTATCACTAATACTATCCTCTACCAAATTATTAGGTAGAGGATAAACTAAAAAACCTGCTTTTAAAAAAAAAGAAACTAATCTATGATCAAGACAATCTCTCTTTTCATCAATTTTATTAAAATATTCAATTCTTTGGCTAATAGCAAGAATCTTCATTCAACTATATTTACTTTTCTGGATAAACAGTCGATTTGTAATTTACTTTGATTTGACCAAAACAAATACAAATCTTCGCCACAACCAATTACTGCAGGTATTTGTAATTCACCTGATCTTATAGCCATATGTGAATTAGATCCTCCCCACATAGTTATCAAACCAGCAATTCCTTTTGAAAAAATCCAATCAAAACCAGGGTCAGCTGAAGGTATAAATACAATTTTTCCTTTAATAGAATCTTTACTTTCTAAATTAGATGTTAAAGCAATAACTGATTTTTGTGTTATGTAATTTGGTTCAGCATTTAGTTTTTGATATCCCCAAACAACTTTAGAGTCGGTAATTATAGGGGGCAAGTTGATTTGTTGTCCTTGAATAAACTGTTCTCTACCTAAATAAATACTTTTTTCAATGTTTTCTTTTTCATTAATTAACGAGCGATTCAGGTTCAAAAATACATTAATATTTGAAAAAGAAATATCCTCTTTATCAATGCCCAATTTAGTACCTAATTCCCTTATGTATTTTAAAGAATCTGATAAATTTTTACTAAATTCAAACTTTGAATATTCTCTTAACTGAATAGCTGATTCTAAAAACTGCAATAAATCTTTTGCTGTTGTTTCCAATCCATTCTTTTGAATTATTACTTCTAAATTTTTCAGGTCGATACTTTCTATATCAAATTTACTTTCTTCCACATTTGATTTCTTGAAATCATCCCAATCAAAATATAAATCTGGATTTTCATCATATCTCATGTTTGCAATTTCATATGTTCCCGGTCTCAAATGCCCATATTTTTTTAAAAATTCTTCCTTATTTAATTGTTTGTAATCAATGCTCATTTCTGTAGCTATTGTTGGAATACTTCTTAAAAAATCAGCTTTCGATTTACTATTGAAAATTCCACATTTTTCTAAAGAATTTAAAATTTGAATTGCTATAAAGCAAGCTCTAGCTAGACCAGCAAAAGGTAAAGTTCCATATCGTTTACAATCTTCAATTAACCAATATATTTTAAATTGTTTATCTAGTTGTGATTTTTCAATAATATTTCTCCTTTTTTTTAAAGTATCAATTTTATTTTCATCTATTTTCCATAACCCATCTTTTGGATTAATAATCTTATTAGTTAGATTTAATAAACTTTCAGAAATCTTATTTATTTCAAGTTTTGTAAAGCCAAACTTTTTAAGTATTTCCAATCTATCATTCAAATCAAATGTATAACAAGAAAAAATAATATCGAACTCAACTTTATCGTGAAGCCAGGGTTTTTGACTTAATTGATAAATGTAATAATCAACTAATTTTTCAGCTATTTTATCATCCAAATCTTCTGGTATAAATGAATTAAAAGAGACTCTTACATCAATATAAGGAAGACCATAAAAATTTATAAGCAAAGGAAAGCTTCTTAAATTTCTATATCCATAATTATTTCTTTGATAAGCCCATATTGAATCTGTAATTAGTTCTTTGTAGAGAGATAAAGCAAGTGGTTTTGGTTTTAAACCTATAATTTCAGCAGGATTCCAATCTGGCATTACTCCAAATATTGTAGTCTTACCCATTAAAAATGGATTCTTAGAAAACTCTCTTTTCAATCTTTTTTCAATAGAATTTAATCTTTCTAGATGTAAATTAAAATCCTCTTGCTTTAAATTTAAAATTAATGGCCTTACTTGTAATAACCAAACATCTAAAGTTTCTCCTTTAGTAATTGCAAACTCTAGATCGAGAGGTTGATCATTAAAAATATTTAAAGTCTCTTCAAGAAGTTGTGCTACAGGCAAGAGCTTTTCAGGCATATTTTCTGTGGATTTTAAAGATTGTACCCATGTAAAACTTTTCTTACCTGATGTTACAGCAGTAGTATCTTCGCCTTCATGCCAATTAAAAATACTATATTGAGAAACATTAGTAGGATCATGAGAAAAAACAACTCCGCTCATTAAAACATTTTTCAACATGGGTT
>MDTA01043372.1_pt1 | contig 10445 bp, 12 predicted proteins | sample 811151 | NCBI WGS metagenome assembly MDTA01 (sample SAMN05326648, study PRJNA326480) | marine metagenome | isolation source: seawater | place: Indian Ocean: South | collected 2010 | reverse complement strand
TATCTTACTATACTAAATTTTGTAGAATTCTTTCCTGCAATAGCATTTGCATCAATAAATATTTTTTCTGCACAAAGTTTTGTAGCTCCATATAAATTAATTGGATTTACAGCCTTGTCAGTAGATAGTGCAATAACTTTTTTTACTTTATTATCTAAAGCTGCAGAAACTATATTACTTGATCCAATAATGTTTGTTTTGATAAACTCTAGAGGATTATATTCTGCAATTGGGACGTGTTTTAGTGCGGCAGCATGAACTATATAATCGACGTCTTTAAAAGCAAATTTTAGTCTGTCTAAATCTCTTATATCACCAATTAGAAATCTTAAATTTTGAAATTTGCTTAATTTCAATCTCATATTATGTTGTTTTAACTCATCTCTTGAAAAAATAATCACTTTATTACACTTATAATTTTTCAGAAGATGATCAGCAAATTCATTTCCAAAAGAACCTGTGCCACCAGTTATTAATATATTTTTTTTATTAAACATTTTTAAACTGTTTATAATAATAAATAACTTTTATAAAACCTTTTTTTAATAAATCCAAAATCAATAATTTTAATATCATATTATATTAATTTATCTTATTTCCTTTAATATTTTTTTAAATACTTTAATTTTATCATTTTCGTATCTACATAAATGATCACAAAAGTATTTTATTTTTTTTTGAGTTAAATTATCAAACCACCAATTTTCTAATTGATTGATATTTTGATTGATGAAATTTGATGCTTTTTTAATGTCAAAAAAAATAATATTTCTTTTAATGAGTTCATTATAATATTTTTTGTATTCTTTTTTAACAATAAAAAATTTTTTATTAGTAATAAGAATTACTGGAATATTCATTGATAAAAGTTCTATAAAACCTGTAGAATTAATAGTTTCTATATTTAAATTAAAATTATTAGAAAATTCATAACCTCTTTTTTTTTTGTCTGTAATAATAAAACTAATATTTTTAAAATTTTGTTTTATCTGTTCAGTAATAAAATTTTTTCCATCTGAATGAAAAGACTTTAAAATAATTTGGTCTTGTAAATTTTTTTTAAGGCCACTTATAAAATTTACAATATCATTCTTATATATAATGGTTTCATCAATTACTCTTGGATATGCTTGCTGTTTCCATGGTTTAATAGGAAATTCAGTATAAGATAGCATGATATTTTTTTTAATGTTTCTTTTAATAGTTTTCCCAATATTGGTACTACAAAATAAAGGTAAAACTTTTTTATCTTTAGATTTGTTTCCCCATGTAAAATATCTATCACAAATTTTTTTTTCATAAAAAGATCCACATAAATCATTATGTCCTTGATGACCATGTTGAAGTATAAAAAATTTTGTACCACTGAAAGTCTCTTTCATAGAATAAATTTTAAATGCATCATTAAAGTAATGATCGTAGGAAGTAAAAATGATTTTTGGTTTTTCAGGCCAATTGAGTAAATTTAAATTATTTTCTATCAATTTAAAATTTTCTAGATAACTTTTAGGAAAAACTTCTGGTAAAGTATTGTAAATAAATTTTTCAAATTTGTCTTTAGAGTCAATTTTTTTGAATAAATCTCTTTCAGTCCAAAAATCCGAATTATTTTTAAGTTTTAAATTGTTGTAAATTGGAATATTTTTATTTAGATGCAGATTCAGCTTTACTTTAAGAAACCTTGGTAATTCTAGACTTTTCAAAAAATACTCATCCTTATTTTTTTTTAAAAAAAATTTTTGTAGTTTTAAATTTCTAAAATTATTTGAATTGTTAAAAAATTTTCTATGGGTCTTAATTTTTTTTTCATAATATTCAATCTTTTGATATTTAATGATTTGAGAAAATAACCAATCATCCCATAGATCTGTTTTTAATTGATCATAAAAACTTCTTGTATCTTCTGTAGAAAAAAAATTCTTTGAAAAAGAAAATATTTCAACTGGATTTAAATTAATCTTTCTTTTCAGCTTTTTAATAATCTTCCATTTATCATAAGCTAGGAAAATATAGTTGTGTAAAAAATAAAATATCAAAATTTGCCACTCTTTTTGATTATATCTTTTTTTATGAATTGTGTTTAAAAGTGGAGTTAATCTTTTTGTAACTCGATTATAAATCTTTTTTAAATATTCAAATTCTTCCAATTTTTTATCTTTTGTAATTAGAGATTGAAAAATTTTATACTTACCCATTTTATTTTTATTATTAATTAATAACCATTTTCCGATTAAAATTTTAATATTTGTTTGGGGTATTTTATTATTTTTTGAAAAAATGAGAGTTTCTGGCATTTCCAAAAATTTATTTTTTACCTAATTTTAAAAAAAAATAATTTATTAAGTTACAAACTTTTAAAATTTGTCTTAATTTTAATCCTGGAAAAATTGGAATTGAAATTGATGTTTGAGCATGTTTTTCTGACTCTTTGAAATCACCTTTCTTGAAACCAAGTTTTCTATAGTAAGGATGAAGATGTACTGGAATATAATGTAAATTTACATTAATTTTATTTTTTCTAAGATAATTAAATAATTTTTCATGATACTTCAGATATTCATTTTTGACTTTAATTACGTACAAATGAAAACTAGATAGAACATTTTTTTCAATTTTAGGAATATATAAATATTTTTGACTTAAATGTTTATTATAATTTCTTGCAATTTTGTTTCTTACAGCCACAAAACTTTTTAGTTTTTTTAATTGACTTAACCCTAATGCTGCCGACACATCGGTCATTCTAAAATTTAAGCCCAAAAGTTGTTGTTCGTAATACCAAAGTTTCTTATTTTTAAATTTAAATTTTTTTTGATTTTTTGTAATCCCATGATTCAAAAATAATTTCAATTTATCATAAATCAATTTATTATTTGTAACTGCCACTCCACCTTCAAGTGTAGTTATAATTTTAACTGGATGAAAACTAAAAATGCTTATATCTGACCATTTACAACTACCAACCTTCTCATTTTTGTATTTGGCACCCAATGAATGTGATGCGTCTTCAATAATTTTAAATTTATATTTTTTTGATAATCTAAATATTTTATCTTGCTCTGTTGGAAAACCAGCAAAATGCACGGGCACTAAAATCTTTGGTAACTTACCTTTTTTTTTTGCGTGAATAAGTTTTTTTTCTAATAATCTTAGATCAATATTGCCAGTCAAATAGTCTATATCCACAAAATCGACCTTACCACCAAGATGTAAAGCACAATTTGATGAAGCAACAAATGTATTTGGTGTTGTCCATAAAATATCTCCTTTTTTAAATCCCAAAGCCATGCAAGATATATGTAATGCACTTGTTGCGCTATTTGTTGCGGCTGCATATTTTGCGTTTACACTACTTGAAATTACTTTTTCAAATTGAGTTACTTTTGGACCTTGGGTTAAAAATGGAGATTTTAAAGTTTTTATAACTTCTTTAATGTCTTTTTTATCAATTTTTTGTGTACTATAAGGTATCATTGATTAGGCTTTTTCAGTATCTGATTAATATACAAATTTACTTCTTTATTAGCATCAATTTTATATGAATCTTCTATCATGTAATTTCTATTTTTACCTAATGAGTTAAAATATTTTTTTTCATTTAAGGATAAAATCTTCCTAAACTGTTTCTTAAATTTTTCATAACTTGGATTTTTTAAAAAAAAGAACTCTTTTTGAGGAAAATCATAAATTTTTGTAGGAGAAAAATTACAAACCATTATTTTTTTTCTTAAAGATAAAGCCTCTCTTAGCATTGTAGTACAACATGCTATGGTTACATTACTTTCACATATTTTTTGATATGATGAAAACTTATTCCTTGAGGTTCTATTATAAGAATTTTTTATTAGATAATCAAACTCTTCCTTATTTAAATTTTTCTTAAAAAAAAAAACTTCATTAAATTTATTTTTTTTAAAATATCTTTTCAAAGGAAAAATTAATCTAAGATTATTCTCTTTACAAAATTTTATTGTGAATTTTACAATTTTAGCAAATCCTTCCTCAAATCCTTTTAATTTAAAAAAACTATCAAAATTAAATGCTGGATTAGAAATTAGACAAACATCATATTTTCTTTTAAAAGAATTGACTTTAACTTTTCTTCTAAAATTGGACGTTTTTAAACTTCCAATTTTTTTAAAATTTAAAACCTTAATTTTTTTTTTTTTGTAATGATCAACTTCGTATTGCCCATAACAAAAAAAATTGGGTAGAAAGAAGTTCTTATAATCATAAAAATCAATTTTTTTTTTTTTTAAGAAAATCACTTACATTAAAATCATATCTTGCAGCATTTTGGATTGCTAAAAAATTTATTTTATTTTTAAATAGTTTAGCTAGACTATGAAACCTTGGAGAATTATCGATATAAGTTATTACAATTTTAGGTTTTATAATTTTTAATAAAGATGCAGTATAAGCGGTAAATAAATTTCCCCTATAATATAAAATAATAAAAAATATTATTTTTGGCGTTATATAAATTTTTCTTAAATTTTGAGATCTTGTTATCAAAACAAAATATTTTCTACCCTTGAGAATATTTTCTAGCACTTCTATACCTGTATCATCTAAAACTACAAGACTGGAGGCTTTTGGTTCTATAAACTTAAATTTACATTTAGATAAAATCTCTAAAAATTTATTAAGCATTTTTTTTAAAAATTAAATAATTAAATTTTATATCTAACGGTTTCCTAAAGTTTTTTGAATTATTGTAAAAAGACTCTTGTTGAATTTGTAAATTAATACTATCTGTATTTTGTTTAAGACATTTTTTTACAATATCTATCGCCAATTTAGAATTCCCAAGGTGATTTAATCCAACTTCAGCAAATATTTTCATCTTATTTTTTTTTTGGTAAACAAATTTTATGCTTTTTTAATAAAGTAGTTTTAAATAATTCTTTAATAAAATTATAATCACTTATGGTGTCTATTTCAAACATTGATAAAAAGTCTGCATTATAATTTGATACCTTTTTTCCAAATCTATTTTTATATTTTTTAAAAGACTCTTTTTTTGTGACATAAAATGAACCTGTTTCATTTACATCATTTATCATTTGTCTCCTTTTTCTCTTGTAGGGATTGAATGATAATGGATAAGTAAAATTTTTTTTGTTTCTCCACAAAAATGGTAGATAGTCAATACTAGAAAAAACTGTATCAAATTTCTCTGAAATACAATACTTAATTGCTTTATCAAGTTCATTCAATTTACGAAGTGGAGTGGTTGGTTGCAAAAATACAACGTATTCAAAATTGTAATTCAAAAAATTTTGAACATAATCGATTGCATGCACAACGGCATGATCATTCATTATTGTATCATTACTTAAGTTTCTTGGTCTTACTATAACCTCAGCACCATATCTTTTTGAGGCTAATCCTATATCCTTTCCATCTGTAGATACAAAAACTCTATCTATTAATTTTGATTTTTTTGCATAATTAATACTGTAGCAAATAAGTGGCAGACCCTTTAACTTAATTAAATTTTTTTTTTTTATTTCTTTTGAGTTTTTTCTTGCTGTTATTACAGCAATAATTTTTTTGTTTTTATACATTTTTTAGATATAACTTTTACAATATTTTTAGTTTATTAACCATATATGTAGCTGTCCAGTTAAATGAGAGCAAAGTTAAAGAACCCTTCAAAATATCAAAGTTGAATTAAAAAATTGGTAGATACAAGTTTAAATAATTTAGATATCACTTTTAAAAATATTACAAAAGTTGATTAATCATTTCTTGTTTATTTTGTAATTATTTAAGTATATATAATTGACCTTATTAAGTTTTGTATTGTTAGATAAATAAATAGTATATATATCTCCTTTAAATTATTAATAAAAAAATGATAGTAGTTATAACTGGTGGTTCAAAAGGTATTGGAAAAAATATTACTAAAAACTTATTAAAAAAAAAAAATAAAGTTATAAATATTTCAAGATCTAAATGTTCTCTTAAAAATGTTATAAATTATAAATGTGATATATCAAACTATGAAGAGGTAAAGAAAGTTTTTCAAAAAATAAAAAAAATTGATGTATTAATAAATAACTCTGGTATCTCTGAATTTGACAATAATAATATTAATACTTTTAATAAAATTATAGATACAAATCTTAAAGGCCCTTTTTATTGTTCAATAGAAGCATTAAAAAAATTAAAAAAAAAAAAAAATACTTCAATAATAAATATTTGTAGCATTAATGCCCATCAAGCTTTTCCTAACAATCCAGGATATGTTGCCTCGAAAGGTGGAATATTATCTTTGACAAGATCGTTAGCGTTAGATTTTTCAAAATATAAAATTAGAGTTAATTCTATCTCACCTGGTTACATTAAAACTAATATGACAAAAAAAAGCTTTACATCAAAAAAGAAATTTCTTGAGAGAAAAAATAGAACTATGACGAATAGGTGGGGTAATCCAGATGATTTATTTGGTATTGTTGAATATCTAATTTCTAAAAAATCATCATACACAACAGGTCAGGATTTTATAATAGATGGAGGATGGACTTCGAAAGGACTATGAAAAATGAGATAGGATTTATGCAGGGACGATTAGTAAAATCTGAAAAGAGAGGTGCTATTCAATACTTTCCAAGCAGAAACTGGAAGAAAGAACTAAAGCTAGCAAACGAAAATAAAATTAAATTAATTGAATGGACAGTTAATATTCAAAATATTAAATCAAATCCACTGTACACTGGAAAAACTTATGAAATTAATCACGAATTGAAAAAGAATAAGATTGTTACAAAATCCGTAACATGTGATTTTTTTATGGAAAAGCCATTTTTTAAAAAAAATATTTAAAAGATAAAAATAAATTTCTTAAAATTTTAAAAAAAATCATTTTAAATGGTAGTAAAATAGGAATAAAATATTTTGTTTTACCCTTAGTTGATAAATCAAGTATATCGAATAAATTTGAAGAGCTTATATTAATAAAAGAAATTGAAAAAATTTGTAAAAATTTAAAAAAAGATAAATTTATTATATTTGAAATTGATTATAAACCAGACCAAATCTCAAACTTTATCAATAAATTTAAATCTAAAAAAATTGGTATTAATTACGACACTGGTAATAGCTCAGCACTTGGATACAAGATTGAAGATGAAATAAAATATTTTAAATATGTAAAAAATATTCATATTAAAGATAGATTTTTAAATGGTCACACTGTAAGACTTGGACAAGGAAACTGGAAATATAAACAATTTTTTAAAAAAATAAAAAATACTTACAAAGGAAACTTCATACTGCAAACAGCTCCTTCTTTTAGAAATCCATTACAAGAGTTATTGTTAAATAAAAAATTTTTAAATAAATTATTAAATTAAATGAAAAATATAATTCTAGCTGGAGGTTCAAAAAATTTAGGTAACCTTATTTATAAAGACTTATCTAAAAAATTTAATGTCATTAATTTATCTAGAACAGGACTTAAATTAAAAAAACTTAATAAAAACCACTATAATTGTAATTTAATTGACACAAATGCTGTCATAAATGTTTTTAGGAAAATTCATAAAAATCTTAAGAGGATCGATAATATAATTTTTTGTGTAGGAAATAGCAAAAAAACATATAAAAATAATGAAACTATTCAGGATTTCAAATTTTCATTTGACAATAATTTTTTTACTTTTGTAAATTTACTCAATGCTTATCTTAAAATTTTTAAATACAAAAAGACCAATATTATAGTTATTTCATCAATAGCTGGAGTTAAGATTTCTAATGCGCCTATTACTTACTCAACGGCAAAATCGAGTCTTATTTACTATTGTAAATATAAATCCAAAGAATTGTCGAAATATAAGATTAGATTAAACATTATTTCACCAGGCAATATTTATATGAAAGGTAATAATTGGCACAAAAAAATTATAAAAGAAAAAGAAAAAGTTAAAAAACATATTAAAACGAATGTTCCCCTAAATAAATTCATAAATCCAGATGAAATAGTTAATATTTGCAAATATTTAATCGATGAAAATAATAATAGTATTACTGGTTCAAACTTTATAATTGATGGTGGTGAAACATTATGAAGAAATTAGCCACTTTAATTACTGGAGGTGCAGGATTCTTAGGTTCTTTTTATTGTGAAAAATTTATTAAGAATAATCATTTTGTTATCTGTGTTGATAATAACGAAAAAAAACTCAAAAAATTAAAAAAAAAATATAAGAGAAATTTCATCAGCTTTACCTGTGATATTTCTAATGAAAAAGATGTTAAAAAGTTATTTAATTTAGTTAATAAAAAATTTTTTGTTAACATTCTTATTAACAATGCCGCAATAGACGCTGTTCCCTCAAATATTAAAAAAAATAATAAATACCCTGATATATCGCAATGGGATAAAGAAATGAATGTTGGTCTAAAAGGCGCATATATTATGATAAAATATTTTGGTGAATTGATGTATAAAAAAAAAAATGGATCCATAATAAATATTGGTTCAGATTTATCAGTAATCGCACCCAACCAAAAAATTTATAATGGTGTATATAAAAATTATTTCAAACCAGTTACTTATTCTGTCTTGAAACATGGTTTATTAGGAATGACGAAATATTTTTCTTCACTATATGCAAATAAAAAAGTAAGAGTAAATATGTTATCACCTGGTCCCGTTAAAAATAAACAAAAAAAAAAATTAATTAGTAACTTGTTAGATTTAATACCAGCAAAAAGATTAGCAAATCCAGATGATATTGCTGAAGCAATTTTATTTTTAGCAGAAAAAAATTCTAAATATATCAATGGTCAGAATATTGTAATCGATGGTGGTAGGACTATAATTTAAATTTTGTCAGAAAATCTTGTTTCTAAATTGCTGATTTATTATATAACTATCCCAATTTTAAAATGAAAACTTTTATAATTGCAGAAATTGGCATAAATCATAATGGTGATTTAAAAATTGCAAAAAAAATGATTGAAGAAGCAAAAAATGCGGGTGCTGATGCTGTAAAATTTCAAAAAAGAGACATTTATGAGGTTTATTCTAAGGAATATCTTTCTCAAGAAAGAGAGAGTCCGTGGGGTAAAACCCAACTAGATCAAAAAAAAGGTTTGGAATTTGAGGAAAAAGAATATCTTGAGATAGATAGATACTGCAAAGAAAAAGGCATGAAATGGTTTGCTTCAGCCTGGGACATAAAAAGTTTAAATTTTTTAGATAAATTTAATTTTGAATATAATAAGATAGCATCTGCTATGATTGTTGATATTAACTTTGTAACCGAAGTTGCAAAAAGAAAAAAATATACATTCATAAGCACTGGGATGTGTGAGATGGCGGATATATCAAAAGCTGTTGAAATTTTTAAAAAAAATGATTGTGATTTTGAATTAATGCATTGCGTGTCAGCATATCCATTTGAGAGTAAATATGCTGATTTAAAATTAATAAAATTTTTATCAGAAAAATTTAAGTGCAAAGTGGGTTATAGCGGCCATGAAAAAAGTGGAACAGCGGTATCATTTGCTGCCGCTACTTTAGGCGCAACATCTATAGAAAGACATTTTACCTTAGATCGTACTATGTATGGAAGTGATCAAGCGGCCTCTATACAACCTGAGGGTTTACGAAAGTTAGTTTCAGGAATTAGAAAAATAGAATTAGCATTATCTGGTAAAGGTAATGAAAAGAAGATTTTAGACATAGAGATATCAGTTGCTAAAAAACTTAGAGCACATATAAAAAATTAATTTTATAAAATTGTTTAAAAATGAACTTTTTAAAAACATTTCAATCAAATCTAGACACTGTAATAGGTAACTTTGTTAAATTAAGAAACGACAAAATATTTATTAAGAATTTAAATCTAGCTTCAAAACAATTAATTAGTTCAATGAAAAATAATGGAAAAATTATTTTTGCAGGCAACGGTGGGTCAGCAGCTGATGCCCAACATCTTGCAGCAGAGTTGGTGGGTAGATATTTAAAAAAAAGAAGAGCTATTTCTGCTATATCGCTTGCTACAGACACATCAATTATAACTTCACTAGCAAATGATTTTAATTATGATTATATTTTTGCAAGACAAATAGAATCGCTTGCAGATAAAAAAGATGTTTTTTTTGGAATTACAACTAGTGGAAAAAGTAAAAATTTAATTGAAGCTTTCAAAACTTGTAAAAAAAAGGGTATAAAAACAATTTGTCTAACAAAAAAAAATTATCCAAAGAATTTGAATAAATTATGTGACATAATTATACCTGTAACAGCAGAAAGAGTTGATCGAATTCAAGAAATTCATATTTTTGTAGGTCATTCAATATGTGAAAGTTTAGAAAAAGCTCTATAACTTTTTTTATTAAAAATTAGTATCAATCTAAATTAAAAAATCTTTTTCAGTGCATAAATCAAGCCAATTGAGCTATTAGTACTGGTCAGCTGCACGCATTAC
>MDTA01208012.1_pt1 | contig 10446 bp, 14 predicted proteins | sample 811151 | NCBI WGS metagenome assembly MDTA01 (sample SAMN05326648, study PRJNA326480) | marine metagenome | isolation source: seawater | place: Indian Ocean: South | collected 2010 | reverse complement strand
GCTTCTAATTTACCGTCTGGACCGTTGATAAATATTTCAGAATTGTTAAGTTTCATGTCGCATTGCAAATTTAAGATTGTGGCTTATATCATAATAGTACTTTAAAAATAAAGTTATTTTAAAGTTAATTTTAACAAGTTTTAGGGATCAAAATGAGTGCAAGTGATGAAATAATTCAGAAGTATCAAGATGGTAAGGAGTATGATCATGGCTTCGTAACCGAAGTGGAAACAATTGATGTTCCTAAAGGCTTGTCTGAAGAAACTATTAAGTTCATTTCTAAACAAAAAAAAGAGCCAAATTGGATGTTAGAGTGGAGATTAAATGCCTATAACAGGTTACAAAAAATGAAAGAACCTGATTGGCAAAAGCCAAAATACCCAAAGATTGATTACCAAGACTTATACTATTATTCAGCACCAAAAAATTTTAAAGATGGTCCAAAGTCTTTAGATGAAATTGACCCCGAAATCAAAAAAACTTATGACAAGTTAGGCATACCTCTTGAAGAACAAAAGAGATTATCTGGTGTTGCTGTGGATGCAGTTTTTGACTCGGTATCTGTAGCCACAACATTTAAAGAAAAATTAAAAGATATCGGAGTTATTTTTTGTTCAATCTCAGAAGCAACAAGAGAGCATCCAGAACTTGTTAAAAAGTATTTAGGTTCTGTGATACCTGTGACTGATCATTTTTTTGCAACTCTTAATTCAGCTGTGTTTACCGATGGGTCGTTTGTTTACATTCCTCCTGGAGTAAGATGCCCAATGGAACTTTCAACATACTTCAGAATCAATGCACAAAATACAGGTCAATTTGAAAGAACTTTAATAATTGCTGACAAAAATAGTTACGTTTCTTATTTAGAGGGTTGTACTGCACCAATGCGAGATGAAAATCAATTACATGCAGCAAATGTAGAGCTAGTTGCCTTAGAAGGTGCAGAGATTAAATATTCTACAGTACAAAATTGGTATCCGGGAGATAAAGAAGGCAAAGGTGGTATTTATAATTTTGTGACTAAAAGAGGTGATTGTCGAGGAAATAATTCCAAAATTTCGTGGACACAAGTTGAAACAGGTTCCGCTATTACCTGGAAATACCCTAGCTGCATTTTGAGAGGAGATAATTCGCAAGGTGAGTTTTATTCTGTTGCAATTACAAACAATTTCCAAAAAGCTGACACAGGTACAAAAATGATACATTTAGGAAAAAATACAAAAAGTAAAATTATATCAAAGGGTATTTCTGCTGGCCATGCAGACAATACTTATAGAGGTTTGGTATCGGTTCATCCGAAAGCAATTGGTTCTAAAAATTTCACTCAATGTGATTCTTTATTAGTAGGTAATAAATGTGGAGCTCATACAGTTCCTTATATTGAAAATAAAAATTCATCATCTGAAGTTGAACATGAGGCAACAACATCAAAAATAAGCGATGATCAATTGTTTTATTGTAGACAGAGAGGCTTAAATCAAGAAGAGGCTGTAAGTTTAATAGTTAATGGTTTTTGTAAAGAAGTTTTACAACAATTGCCAATGGAGTTTGCTGTTGAAGCACAAAAATTAGTCGGGATAAGCTTAGAGGGTAGCGTTGGTTAATGATAAATATCAAAAATCTCAAAGTAAGCGTTGAAGATAAAGAGATTATTAAAGATTTGAATCTTCAGATTAATGATGGAGAAGTTCATGCAATAATGGGACCAAATGGATCTGGTAAAAGTACTTTATCGTATGCTCTTTCTGGGAAAGATGGTTATGAGGCAAAAGGTGAAATAAATTACAATGGAGAAAATATTTTAGATTTAAACACTGAGGAAAGAGCTCAAAAAGGAATTTTTTTAGCCTTTCAATATCCAATAGAAATTCCTGGCGTATTTACAAACAATTTTCTTAGAACTTCAATTAATGCTGTTAAAAAATCAAAAGGTGAAAAAGAAATTAATGCAGTGGAATTTTTAAAACTAGTTCAAGAAAAATCACAAAAATTAAAAATAGATAAGGATATGTTGTCCCGTCCTTTAAACGTCGGATTTTCAGGAGGAGAAAAAAAAAGAAATGAAATTTTACAAATGTCTTTATTAGAGCCAAATTTCGTAATTATGGACGAAACAGACTCTGGTTTGGACATTGATGCATTAAAAGTTGTGTCCAATGGGGTTAATGCCATGAGGTCACCGAACAGGTCATTTTTAATCATTACACATTACCAAAGATTATTGAATTATATTAAGCCAGATTTTGTACATGTATTTGTCGGAGGTAAAATTGTTCAAAGTGGTGATTGGAAACTTGCTCTGGAATTAGAAGATGACGGATACGCAAAATTTTTAAATTAAATGATTGATATTGAAAAATTAAAAAACCATTTTAATGATTTAAAAAAATCAGGATTGGCAAATTCAGGAAGTATTAAAAACAGGACAGATGCTTTTGAAAGATTTTGTCAAAAAGGAGTTCCAACTCTAAAGCAGGAATATTGGAAATATTCTCCTTTATCTAAAGATCTTGCCCAGTTTGAAAATCTTAAATTTTCAGTAAACCAGAACAAACATTTTGATGATGCGCATTATGAGAAGTTTGATCATTATCAAATTGTATTAAAGGATGGGATATTGATAAGTGATAATATAAATGAAGATGGGCTTGAAATAACACAGTACAAAAAAGATAATTTTTATGAAATCAAAAGAAATCAAATTCTAGATTTTAATAATGCTTTTTTTACTTCAGGATATGAAATTAAAGTAGATAAAAATTATAACGTTAGAAAACCGATAGTTATTTATAATTATTTCTCAAAAGATTTTGAAGGAAATAATATAAATAATAAAAATTTTATTTTTTTAGATGAAAGTGCAAAGGCTGAAATTTACGAAAAGAATATATTTGATAAAGAAAATTTAATTTTTTTTACTAAAAATTTAGATATTGAATTAAAACAAGGCGCTTACCTATTCAAATATTATTTAAATAGTACAAATAAAAATAAAACTATCTATAATTTTATTAGATCTAAATTAGGAACACGCTCTCAATTTGAAAAGTTTAACTTTTCACATAACGTAAGTTCATGTAGAGATGAAATTATTGCAGATTTAAATGGAAAAGATGCTTTTGTATCTTTAAATAATATTCAGCACCTAAGTCAAAAATGTTTTCATGAGATTAAATGGGAAATAAACCATAATGAAGAAAATACTAAAAGTTCACAATTTGTTAAATCTGCTCTACATGATGACTCTGTTGCAGCTTTTCAAGGAAAAATTTTTGTAGAATCTAAAGCACAAAAAACTGATGGATATCAATTATCAAGAGCACTATTGCTTTCTGATAAATCAAAATTTCTATCAAAGCCCGAGCTAGAAATATATGCCGATGATGTTAAATGTAGTCATGGATCATCATCTGGGAGCATAAATGAAGACTCAATTTTTTATATGAGATCAAGAGGTATTAACGAATTTGATGCAAAAAAAATGTTGATAGAAGGTTTTTTGGCCGAGGTAATAAATAAAATTAAAAATGAAAATATAAGAAATATTTTTTTTGATAAATTAAGCGAAATAAATAATTCGTAATTATGATTGACGTAAAAGATCAATTCCCAATATTCGATAAAAAAATCAAAGGAAAGAAACTTACCTATTTGGATAGCGCAAACTCTTCACAAAAGCCAAAATCTGTGATTGAGAAATTAAGTCAGTTTTATTCTTATGAGTTTGCCAATGTTGGCAGGGGAATTTATCAACTAGCTTCTAAAGCATCAGAACAATATGAAGAAACTAGAGATGAACTAAAAAAGTTTATTAATTGTCAAGACGATGGTGAAATTGTATTTACTAAGAATTCAACTGAGTCGTTAAATCTGATAGCTCAATGTTTTGGAGAAAAATATATAAATGAGGGAGATGAAATTATATCAACAGAACTTGAGCATCATGCAAATTACGTCCCTTGGCATTTTTTGAGAAAAAAGAAAAAAGCTGTAATAAAATTTATACCAGTCGACGATGATGGAAATTTGCAAATTGAAAAACTTTCTCAACTAATAACAAATAAAACTAAAATTATTTCTGTGACTCACATGTCAAATGTAACAGGAACAATAGTAGATATAAAAAAAATAAAAGAGATAGCCGATAAATTTAATATTCCAGTTTGTGTTGATGGAACACAAGGGGCGGCTCATTTAAAAACAGATATGCAGGAACTTGGTTGTGATTTTTATGCTTTTTCTGCACATAAAATGTATGGTCCAACTGGTTTAGGGCTTCTTTATATTAAATATAAATGGTTAGAAGAATTTGAACCTTTTATAGGTGGTGGAGGCATGATCGATTTTGTATCTAAAGATGATATCTCATATGCCAAAGGAGTATGGAAGTTCGAAGCAGGTACGATGCCAACAGCCGAGGTAGTCGCACTGAAAGAGTCTATTCATTTTATCAATAAAATTGGTAAAGATAAAATCACTGAACACGAAGATAATCTTAAAGATTATGCTCTTGAAACATTAAAAAAAAATAATGCTGTAATGTTAGTAGGATCCCCTCAATATCAAGGCAGTGTATTTTCTTTTAACATAAAAAATATTCACTCGCATGATGTTTCAACAATATTTGATCAAGACGGTGTTGCAGTGAGAGGTGGGCATCATTGCTGTCAAATATTGCATGATAGATTAAATTTAAATTCATCTGTGCGTGTTTCTTTTGGAGTTTATAATAACAAAGATGATATTTTAGTATTAGATAATGTAATAAAAAAATGTCAAAAAATATTTGGGTAAATGAATAACATTGAAGTTTATCAACAAACAATTTTGGACCACAGTAAAAATCCAGAAAATTTTAAAGTATTAAAACCTTGCACACATCATGCAAAAGCGAATAATCCATTGTGTGGAGATAAAGTAGAAATTTTTACAAATATTAATGATAATATTGTTCAAAATTTATCCTTTCAGGGTGCCGGATGTGCTATCTCTATTGCTTCAGCATCAATATTAACTAAAGTATTATCAAATAAAAAATTGGTAGAATCAAAGATAATTTTGGGTAATTTTATAAATATGGTTGAAAATAAAGATTATAATTTTAAATTTGTAAATGAACATGAAAAAAAACTGTTAATGACATTTTCAGAGATTAAAAAATTTCCAATGCGTTCTAAGTGTGCAACAATGAGCTGGTCAACCTTCCAAGATGCCCTAAACTATGGTAATTGTTTAAAATTATGAACGAGGAATATACAAAACTAATGGATAAAATTGTTGAAAAGTTAAAAACAGTTTATGATCCCGAAATACCTGTAGATATTTATGAATTAGGATTAATTTATGATGTTAGAATTGATCAAAAAAAAGCTATTCTTGATATGACTTTAACAAGCCCTCATTGTCCAGTAGCAGAAACATTACCAATGCAAGTAAAAAGGACTGTTGAAGAAATCTCTGAACTTGAAGAGGTTGAGGTAAAAATAGTTTGGGAACCTCCTTGGGATAAAACAAAAATGTCTGAGGCTGCTAGACTTGAGTTAGGATTATGAGTCAAATCTTAACATTTTCTGAAAAAGCAAAATTAAAGCTGAAAGAGATTATGTCTTCAAATAATTATAAAGATTCCGTCGGATTGCGAATATCAGTGACATCAGGTGGTTGTGCTGGAATGACATATAAAATGGATTATGTGAAAACAAAATTTGATGGAGATGAAAAAATTAATATTGGCGGTATAAGTATTTTTATAGACCCGAAAGCAATTATGTATCTTCTTGGTACTATGATGGATTATAAAGAAGATAAATTTTCATCTTCATTTGTATTCAATAATCCAAACGAAACTGAAAGATGTGGTTGTGGAGAATCTTTTAAAGTTTAAATTGTTCAGCTAAATTTCTTTCTTTAAGACCATATTTTTTATTATATAAAAGTATAAATTTTTTATTTTTATTTAGTCCAATTTCTACTGATTTAATATTTTTTATTTCGATGTTGTCCGCAACTGCAGTAACTGGTCTTTTTTTTGTATTTAAATTTGTTATTAAAATTTTTGATTTGTTAGAGACTATTATACCCCTCCAGCCTCTAGGTTTAAATGGACTAATTGGAGTAACTGCTAAATATTGACTTTCTAAATTTAAAATCGGCCCTTTTGCTGACAGATTATATGCAGTGCTTCCTGCTGGTGTTGCAACAAGAACACCGTCACCCACTAGTTCTTTGATCTTTTTTTTTTTGTTAATTCTAATTTCAAGTTGGGTTGTTTGTTTGCTTTGTCTAAAAACTGATACCTCATTTATAGCAATTGTTTTTTTGATAATGTTCCCTTTTTTTATTTTTGCCTCTAATGCAAACAAGTGAATTCTCGAAGCTTTTAAGATTTTTTGTATTAAATTTCCACTTCCCAATTTGTTTAAAAGGAAACCTCTGTTTCCAGTATTAATTCCATAAAATGGTTTATTATATTTTTGATATTTTTTAAGAATATCTAACATATATCCATCTCCACCAATTACTACAATATAATGACAAGCCTTAACGGCAAAACTTTTATGAGATTTATTAAGATATTTTCTCACTTTTGTAGCTTTTGGTGTTTTATCCGCTAATATGTGTAAATTTATTGTCTTCATTATTACCATCAAAGTTTGTTATAACACAATGAGTATAAAAAAATGAAATCATTTAAGCAATCTTTTGAAATTTTTTGCAAAAAGCAAAGTATAAAAAAAAATAATGAACAGCTGGATTTGGTTGAAAAATTTGATGAATTTCACGCTATTGTAAAAGATGATAAGACAATATTAAAAAAAATTTTTTCAAAAGCACCTCAAAAATTAGGTTATTATGTTTATGGTGATGTTGGAGTAGGTAAAACCATGATTTGTAATGAGTTTTATCAATTTATTGATTTAAAAAAGAAAAAAACTCATTTTAATAAATTCATGATTGAAGTTCATAATTTTCTACAACAAAATCAATCAGATGAGAAATCTGAGAATCTTTTAACTCAGTATGCAAGAGGATTGAAAGATAAAATAGATTTTTTGTATTTTGATGAGTTTCAAGTAACAAATATAGTTGATGCAATGATATTAGGTAAATTATTTCAAAGTTTGTTCGATGAAAAAATTTTTATATTAATTACTTCTAATATTAAGATTAATGATTTATATAAAGACGGTTTACAAAGAGAGCAATTTTTGCCTTTTTTAAAAGTCATTAAAGAAAAGATTTATGAGTATGAGTTGAAAGGTGACGTTGACTTTAGAAAACAAGACGTAACTAAAATAAATAGATATTTTTATCCAAATGATAAAAAAGCATTATCGAATATTAATCAATTATTTAGAAAACTTACTAAAGATAGAAAAAAATTACAAAAAGAAATCATTATAAGGGGGAGAAAATTTCCACTCGAACAATTTTATGATGGAGTTGCGCGTTTTGACTTTAAAGAACTTTGTGACCAAAATTTAGGAGCAGAGGATTACATTGAAATTGCAAAATTTTGTAAGTTTATAATTATAGAAAATATACCAAATTTTCATGAAGGTATTTCTAATCAACAACAACGTTTTATTACTTTGATAGATGTTTTTTATGAAAATAGAATAAAGTTAATGGTGAGCTCAAAAACATCAATTGAAGATATTAGTTCTGCCAACGCGTTAGAATTTGTTTTTAGACGAACGAAGAGTCGACTTTATGAATTGACGTCACCAATGGTTACCTAATTTTTTGCTAAATCGATTAGTCGATTAATTAAATTTCCAAGTCCATTTTGTCTTTGAGCTGTTAAAAGCTCCATTATACCAAGGGGCTTGAAATCATCTTTTTTTAAATCTGCAATATCAGATATCAATTGGTTATTTAATAAATCAACAACAAGCTTTGTTGTACCTTTTGTAATAAATGCATCCGCATCAAATAGGTAACTAATTGTACCATTTGATTTTTTTTCTCCAACAACCCATAAATTTGAAGCACATCCAAATATTTTATTTTTATCTATTTTATATTTATCTTCTAAATTGTCACAATCCTTTGCAAGATCAATTAAGTATTCCAGTTTATCATTTGGGGCCAAAACTGAAATTTCTTCACCTTTATTTTTAATTATATCCCTAATCATTAATTATTTTCAAAATAGCATCATATGGTAAAGTGATACATTCTTTTCTGTTTTTATTTTTTTTACCTAATAAAAAATCTAAATCTTTCAATCGAAATGGTAATTTTATATGTTCTCCATTAAGTTTTGCTTTTATATAATTAAGCATATTTTTTATACCATAATTATAAATTTGAGAAAAATTGTCAGCTAAAATTGCAGCTGAAGCTTGGGTGTAAATACATGAGTTGGTCTCAAATCTTATATTTTTAAAATCTTTCTCAATCTCTATATCTATTTCATCACCACAAATTTTATTTTTTGCTTTTGTATGCAAAATAGCTGATTTTTTTAATCCATAAAAGCTCGTATTTGAAGCAATTTGAATTATTTTTTTTTCATTCATAATTTTATATTAATTAATTTTAAGGTAAGATAAATTTTATTTATGAAATGTATACACATTACATGTCCTAATTGTAAAAAAATTTTTGAAGTTGAAGGTAATGTAATACCATCCGAGGGTAGAGAGTTAAAATGTAGTGCTTGTGAATATATTTGGTTTTATAGAATGAAAAAAAATAAAAAAAAAGTTTTAGATATTTTAAAAAAATACCCAAATGATTTACCAAAAGACTTAGAAGATCTTATATCAGAGGCTGAAACCACTAAATAAATATTTTAATTCCTCGAAAACATTTACTGCAATCTTTTCAATAAATTCGTAGTATTTTTCTAATTCAGGGAAATTATACAATAAATCTTCTCTGAAGGTTTCCATTACTCCTACAAATGAAATAGAGATTAAAAAAAAAAGAAATAAATACGCAAAGTAATGTGTTGTTTTAACTGAAGATAATTTATGTTTTTTTTCATATGGTGTTTGAAACCATGTCTCGTTACAAACACCACATTGAACATGTCTTCCTTCTTTAGGTAATTCATTTTTATTTATTTCAAATTCGTATTTGCCGCACAAACAGCTTATTATCATAAACTTGGCCTCTTAATTTTGATAATTTTTAAATCACTATTTTTGATTTTGTGTAATAACAAATATTTTTCATTTTCAAATTTAATTATTTTATTTAACCTGAGTTTGCCTTTGCGTTTGAATTGCTCTTTTTTCTTTTGGTAAGCAGCTAGCCTTTGTTCATTATTGATTTTTTGATTTATTGGAGATTTATAATTTAAATAATGTCTGTTTACTGGTTTTTTCTGCTTTTTTACCTCTCTAGATTCTTTGTCATCTTTTTTTACTTCTTTAGATAGGAGTAAAGGCTCAGGTTTTTGAATTATTTTTTTTTCACTTTTTATTGTTTTTCTTTTAGTTTCGCTAGGATTAAACTCATTATAAATTTCAAAAGTAGCATTTATGAGATCTTGATTTGAATATTTTGAATTCATTGAAATATATTTTAAATACTTTTAATCATTAAAATAGGAATTAAAAGGTTAATTTTCAGTTGAGAATAAAATTAAAAGAGAGTAAATAAGCGACGTGGCCCAAATAGCTCAATTGGTAGAGCAACTGATTTGTAATCAGTAGGTTGGCGGTTCGATTCCGTCTTTGGGCACCATTAGATGTCCAAATTAAGATTTTTGTTAGCATTTTCTGCAATAAATTTTAATCTCAATTCTGCATTCTTTCCCATTAAATCACTAACAAGTTTATTTGCTTTTTTTGCTTTAGGTTTTTGAGTTGGCATAATAACTTTAATTAACTTTCTAGTATTTTTATTCATAGTAGTTTCTTTAAGTTGTGACGGCATCATTTCACCAAGACCTTTGAAACGACTTATTTCTATTTTTGATTTTTTATTTTTTTTTAATAACTTATTTTTTTCATTTTCATCAATAGCATAAGAAGATGATCCAGAAATATTTAATTTATAAAGTGGTGGCACTGCTAAGTATAAATGTCCATCCAAAATCAATTGAGGCATTTCTGAAATAAAGAAAGTTAAAAGTAAAGTAGATATATGATCACCATCGACATCCGCGTCAGTCATGATTATAATTTTTTCATACCTTAGGTCTTGTTTGTTATAATTTTTTCCTCTACCGCAACCGAGTGCTTGTAATAAATTATTTATCTCATTATTAGCTAAAATTTTTGAAGTGTTTGAATTCTTAACATTTAGTATTTTTCCTCTTAAAGGTAGGATAGCTTGAGTAATTCGGTCACGTGCTTGTTTTGCCGAACCCCCTGCAGAGTCTCCCTCCACAATGAAAAGCTCAGTTCCAACAGTTTTATCACTTGTGCAATCAGATAATTTTCCGGGTAGTCTAATTTTTCTAAAAGCATTTTGTCTTTCAACATTTTG
>MDTA01082687.1_pt1 | contig 10446 bp, 9 predicted proteins | sample 811151 | NCBI WGS metagenome assembly MDTA01 (sample SAMN05326648, study PRJNA326480) | marine metagenome | isolation source: seawater | place: Indian Ocean: South | collected 2010 | reverse complement strand
CCAATTTTCTGACTAAACCAGTTCCAAAAAAATACAGAAGGTATTCCTGAAAGACCAACTATCAACCAAACGTATGGTTCTGTAACCTCAATTCCTATTGTGGTTCTAGCCATTGTTGAAATAAAGGTTCCAAAAGCCACATAACCAAAACCGTAAAGACAATAACTAATAGATATTAAAGTAAAACCAAATCTTGAGGGTTGCTGATTGATAGGGTTTTTGTTCGATAATTCTATTTCATATGGTGTATAAAAAATTATTTGTAATGAAAGCAAAACAGATAAAATCCCAATGGCTATCCACAAGTCATTCCATTGATAACCGTAATAGCCAAATAATGAGACGACTATAGAAGAAAATACCATTCCAAGACCAACTCCAGAAAAATGAGCGGTACTTAGATGTATTTTTCCTAATTCTTGAATATGAGGGAGAATAATACTAGTACCTAAAATAAGAACAAATGCACTAAAAACACCATGGACAAATCTAACAAAAATAAAAAAATTTAAATCTTGAACAACCCCCATTAAAAAGACGGTCAAAATACAAATGAAAATAGATAAAAAAAAGACATTTCTTATTTTTTTTGGGAAAAACGGCAAAATTGGAATTAATGATCCAATTAAATATCCAAAAAAATTTGCAGAGGCAATAAGACCACCCTGCGTAGTTGTTAAACCTATTTCTGTAATCATAAATGGAAGTATCGGAGTGTATGAAAATCTTCCAATACCAATTGCAATAGTTAGAGAAGCCACCCCAGTTAAAACTAAAGAAAAAATAGTAATATTTTTTGTCATTTATGGTTTAAAATGTTATAAAATCTTACAGTAAAATAATTCTTACAAATTGTATCTTAAAAAATTTTAGGTAAAAAAAGTTTACTAAAAAATTTGAAAGAAAAAAGCATAAAACCGGAGATCAAATTAAGTGAGCATTTTTGTTGAAAAATCTAAAGTTACAAAAGAGATTGGAAAAATTAATTTAATTAATGGTCAAAAATACAACCCACTCTCACTTTCGGTATTAAAGTCTATAACAAAAGAAATTACTCTCCTATCTGAAGAAAAAGAAGTTAAGGTAATTATAATTTCATCAAATGGACCTGGATTTTCTGCAGGACACGATCTTGAAGAATTAAAAAAAAATAGGAATAATAAAGCTTTTTTTTTAAAACTTTTTTCAAAATGTTCAGAATTAATGCAAAAAATTCTAGCTATACCTCAACCAGTTATAGCTGAAGTTCCTGGCATGGCAGCAGCAGCGGGGTGTCAACTAGTTGCTACCTGTGATTTAGCTATTGCTTCTGAAAAAGCAACATTTATGACTCCAGGTGTTAACATTGGATTGTTTTGTTCAACGCCAATGGTGGCAGTTTCAAGAAATATAAGTAGAAAAAAAATGATGGAAATGTTGTTAACCGGGGAAAGTTTATCTGCAACTGATGCGGTTAATTTTGGATTAGTAAATAAATGTGTTAAACATGAATTTCTTAAAAAAACAACTTTAGATATGGCCTCATTAATTGCTTCAAAACCAAAATCTACTGTTAGAATAGGTAAGCAAGCTTTTTACAATCAAATAGAATTTTCAACTAATAAAGCCTATGAATATACATCTAAAGTTATGGCTTTAAACATGATGGAAAAAGATGCGAATGAAGGTATTGAGGCTTTTGTAAATAAAAGAGATCCTCATTGGTTTAGTTAAATCAAGTGAGAATGTTTGGTATTAGTTAATGGATAAATATGTTTTTGACATAATAATTGTGGGTGCTGGAACTGCAGGTTGTTTGTTAGCTAACAGATTGTCTAAAAATGAAAATTTAAAGGTTGCATTAATTGAAGCAGGTGGAAGTGACAATTATCACTGGATACATATACCAGTGGGTTATTTATATTGTATGGGTAACAAAAGAACAGATTGGCTTTTAAAAACCACAAAACAAATTGGATTAAATGGAAGATCGCTAAATTATCCAAGAGGCAAAGTAATGGGAGGCTGTTCTTCTATTAATGGCATGATATATATGCGAGGACAATCGAAAGATTATGATTTATGGAGACAGTTAGGTAATACTGGATGGGGGTGGGATGATGTTTTACCATACTTTAAAAAAACCGAAGACAATCATGTAGGAAAGGATGATTTTCATGGCACCGGAGGAGAATGGAGTGTAGATAAACAAAGACTTTCCTGGAAAGTTTTGGATGATTTTCAAGAAGCGGCTGTACAAGCAGGTATTCCAAAATTAGATGATTTTAATAATGGAAATAACTTTGGCGTTTCTTACTTTAAGGTAAATCAAAGAAATGGACTAAGGCTTAACTCTGTAAAAGCATTCTTGAATCCAATTAAATACAGAAAAAATTTAAAAGTTTTCAAGCATTGTGAGGCTTCAAAATTAATATTGGAAAATAATAAGGTTTTAGGAATAAAAGTTATTCATAAAAATGAAGAGATAGAAATATTTGGTAACAAAGAGGTTGTGTTGTCCTCTGGTTCTATTGGCACACCAAAAGTTTTAGAACTTTCAGGAATAGGAAATCCGAAAATACTTAAAAAAAATGGAATAAATATTAATGTTGAAAGTAAAAATGTTGGAGAAAATTTACAAGATCACTTGCAACTTAGAGTAATTTACAAATTACAAAATGCTCAAACTCTTAATCAACAAATTAATACTCTATTTGGGAAATTTAAAATTGGATTAGAGTACTTTTTAAAAAGGTCTGGTCCTATGTCTATGGCACCAAGCCAGTTGGGTATTTTTGCTATGTCTAACAAATCTTATGAAATGCCAAATGTTCAATTTCATGTTCAGCCTCTTTCATTAGATAAGTTTGGCGAACCACTTCATGATTTTCCTGGCTTAACTGCGAGTGTTTGTAATTTAAATCCTTTAAGTAGAGGTAGTGTACACATCTCTTCTGGGTCATATAAAGATTCTCCCAAGATAGATCCTAATTATTTGTCAGATCCTGTTGATAAAGAAGTAGCAGCTCAATCTATAAAATTGGCTAGAAATATCATTAATCAACCTGCCATGAAAAAGTACAGACCATCAGAATATGCTCCTGGCATTGAATTTCAGTCTGATGAAGACCTCAAAAAGGTTGCGGGAGATATCGGAACAACTATTTTCCATCCTGTAGGAACTTGCTCAATGGGAATACAAACCGATTCTGTTACGAGACCAAACTTAAAAGTTAATGGAGTTGATAGATTGAGAATTGCAGATGCTTCAATCATGCCTACAATAACATCTGGTAATACAAATTCACCAACTTTAATGATCGCTGAAAAAGCTTCAGAAATTATTTTAAGTGAGTTATAAAATTAACAAAAATTTTGGAGGTATAATTTTTTTATGCAATTCGAGTTAAATGAAGATAAGAGGACAATAAAAGAAATGGCAAAGAATTTTGCTGAAACTGAATTAATGCCCTATGCTTCAGAATGGGATCAAAAAGAGATATTTCCGATTGATGTTTTAAAAAAATCAGCTGACCTTGGTCTGGCAGCAATTTATACTGATGAAAGGTTTGGAGGCTCTGGTCTAGATAGATTATCTGCAGCTATAGTTTTTGAAGAATTGTCAAGAGGATGCGTTTCAACTGCAGCCTTTTTATCTATTCATAATATGGTTACATGGATGGTTGACAAACATGGTTCAGAGAAATTAAGAAAAAAGTTTATCCCAAAGTTGGCTGCAATGGATTTAGTGTCAAGTTATTGTCTTACGGAATCTGGTTCCGGTTCAGATGCGGTTGCGTTAAAAACATCAGCAAAAAAAAAGGGAAATAGTCATTACATTATTAATGGCTCGAAGAGTTTTATATCAGGAGGACCTTCAAGTGATGTTTATGCTGTTATGTGTAGAACTGGAGATAACAATTATAAGGGTATTTCATGTATATTGATTGAAAAAGGAACTAAAGGTCTTTCTTTTGGAAAATTGGAAAAAAAGTTGGGTTGGAACAGCCAACATACATCAACAGTAAATTTTGATAATTGTGAGGTGCCTATAGATAATTTGGTAGGAAGTGAAGGTGAGGGTTTTAAAATAGCTATGAAAGGTTTGGATGGGGGGCGGGTTAATATTGCTTCATGTTCAATAGGTGGAGCTTCTTTAGCTATAGAAAATGCTTTGAGTTATACGTCTGAAAGAAAACAGTTTGGTAAAAAATTAAATGAATTTCAAGTAACACAATTTAAATTAGCTGATATGGTTACAGAACTTGAAGCAGCAAAATTAATGGTATATAGAGCTGCAAACAGTATTGATAATAATGATTTAAATGTAACAAAAAATTGTGCAATGGCTAAAAGATTTGCAACAGATGTTTGCTTTGAAATCTGTAATGAAGCATTGCAACTTCATGGTGGTTACGGATATTTAAAAGATTTTCCTCTAGAACGGCTATTAAGAGATTTAAGAGTTCACCAAATCCTAGAAGGAACAAATGAAATCATGAGACTAATAATTTCTAGAGATCTAATTAATAAAAAATAAGGAAAAATATGGAAGAAGAGGTTATATTTAAGGTTCAGAATGGTGTTGGGGTAATAACTCTTAATAGACCAGATCGTTTAAACGCACTAACGTTTAATATGGTTAAGAGCATAAGCAAACACTTAATTAGTTGGGAAAAAGATGACAATATAAAAACTGTTATTATAGAAGGTGCAGGTGAGAAAGCTTTTTGCGCAGGTGGAGACGTTGTTAATTTAAGAAGACAAGTAATAGAAGAAGGAGGACCGCCCACCGAATTGTCTAGAAATTTTTTCTATGAAGAATATTTGTTAAATTATAAAATTAATCAATATAGCAAACCCTTTGTTGCCCTAATTGATGGAGTTACAATGGGAGGAGGAGTTGGTGTTTCCATGCATGGTAGTCATGTGGTTTCAACTGAAAAAACAATGTTTGCTATGCCTGAAACTGCCATAGGATTATTTCCTGATGTTGGAGGTGGTTGGTTGTTAGCACAATTGTCATCAGGAATTGGGGCATGGTTAGCTTTGACAGGTGAAAGATTGAGAGCTTATGATCTATTGAAAACAGGTCTAGTCAATTTTTATGTGAGTTCTGAAAAGATAAATAATTTGAAAGAATTAATTATTCAAGAACCTTCAGAGAAAAATGAGGAAATTACAAATTTGATTAATTCTTTTTCTTCTAAACCAGAAAAAATGAGTATAATTGATGACAAAGAAGATATAATAAAACAAATATTTGAACTTGATACAATAGAAAAAATTTTTCATGAATTAGAATTATTAATAAATATGGGTAACGATTTTGCTATTCATACAAAAAAAGAACTTCTTGTTAAATCTCCAACATCTCTTAAAATAACCTTAAAACAAATTATTCAAGCAAAAGAAATGAGTCTAGAAGAAGATCTTGAAATGGAATACAGAATGGTTCAAAAATGCCAATCATCTGGTGATTTTTACGAAGGAGTTAGAGCTATGCTTGTAGATAAAGATAGAAAGCCAAAATGGAATCCTAGCTCTATAGACAAAGTTGATGATATCTGGGTTAATCATTTTTTTGAATCACTTAAAGAAAATGATTTAAAAATAAAAACATAAATTTTAACAATTGGAGAAAATAATGAATAATATATACATTATGTCCGCTGTCAGGTCTGCGGTTGGTACTTTTGGTGGATCTCTTAAAGATTTTCATCCAGTGGATTTAGGTACGTTGGTAGCTAAAGAGGCTATAGAAAGATCTGGTTTTCAAAAGGAAGAAATAAGTCATGCAGTTTTTGGTAATGTGATTCATACGGAGCCTAGGGACATGTACGTGAGTAGAGTAATAGCTCTGCAATCAGGTATGAAAAAAGATTCTGCTGCATTTACTGTGAACAGATTATGTGGTTCAGGATTGCAAGCTATAGTAAGTGCTACACAGCTTATAGCTTTAGAAGACACAGAATTAGCTTTGGCTGGTGGAGTTGAGGTGATGTCAAGTGGAACACACGTTGTACAAGGTTTACGATGGGGATCAAAAATGGGAGATTCAAAAATTTTTGATATGATGTTAGGTTCTCTCCAGGATCCATTCGGTCATGGTCATATGGGCATTACAGCCGAAAATATTTCAGATAGATATCAAATTAGTAGAGACATGCAAGATCAATTTGCTTTAACTAGCCAAAAAAGAGCTAGTGAAGCAATAACTAATGGATTATTTAAAGAACAAATTAAGCCTATAGAAGTCAAAACAAAGAAAGGCATAAAAATTTTTGATACTGACGAACATTTAAAACCCGATACAACTTTAGAAACTTTGTCAGGTTTAAGACCGGCTTTTAAAGCAGAGGGTTCTGTAACTGCTGGAAATGCTTCTGGTATTAATGATGGAGCATCGGCATTAATATTAGCCAACGAAAAAAATGCAAAAAAAGGGAGACCATTAGCTAGAATAGTGTCATATGGTTTTGGAGGTGTTGAGCCAGATGAAATGGGAATGGGTCCAATACCTGCGTCAAAAATGGCGTTGAAAAAATCAGGTCTGAAGTTAGACGATATAGATCTTGTTGAGTCAAATGAAGCATTTGCCGCGAAAGCATGTGCTGTCAACAAACAACTAGGGCTAGATCCAGAAAAAGTAAATGTTAATGGGGGTGCTATAGCTCTTGGACATCCTGTTGGTGCAACTGGGTCCATAATTATGACAAAATTAATTTATGAGTTAAGAAGAAGAAAAGGAAAATACGGATTAGCTACTATGTGTATTGGTGGAGGTCAAGGAATAGCAGTAATTATTGAAGCTATATATAATTAATCTGTGTTTTTTGTTTTAATCATAAAATTTGAAATCCAAGTCATGACTATTTCATCTTTTTGATTTAACACTGTTTGATGTGTTCTTACAGTACCCTTGGTCGGATTTTTGGATGAAATTTTTCTATCTAAAACTTCAACCTTTGTAATAAGAGTATCTTCGGGGTAAACAGGTTTTATCCATCGCAATTCATCTATCCCCCATGCACCCATTCCAGTTTCGTCAATAACACCAGTTTCAAAAAATTGGGTAAAAGATTTTCCTAAGGTCATAAATCCACTGGAAACTAATCTTCCAAAAGGACCTTTTTTTGCTTTTTCATCATCGATATGAAACCTTTGGGGATCATAATTTTTTGCAAAATCAATGATTTCAGATTTAGTTATTTTTTTTGGTTTAGTGTTAATAATTAAACCTATTGTAAAATCTTCAAAATACATTTTAGAGTTTTTACCTAGGGGCAAGTCTAACTGAACCGTCTAATCTAATAGTTTCTCCATTTAACATTACATTAGTAATTATACTATCGACTAAATCACCATATTCTTTTGCTGTTCCTAATCTTTTTGGAAAAAGAGTTGTAGCTATCAAACTTTGCTGCACTTCCTCGCTCATGCCTGAAAGCATAGGGGTATTAAATAAACCTGGTGCAATTGTATTAATTCTAATACCATGACTTGCTAATTCTCTTGCTATAGGTAATGTCATTCCAACGATACCGCCTTTTGAAGCAGAATATGCTGCTTGTCCTATTTGACCATCGAAAGCAGCCACAGAAGCTGTGTTGATTATTATACCTCTTTCTCCCTCTTCATTTGGAGAGTTATTTTTCATTTTGTCAGCACAAATTCTAATCATATTAAAACTTCCAATAACATTTACTTTGAGAACTTTTTCAAATAAATTCAGGCTGTGCATTCCTCTACTTGAGACAACTTTAGCACCGGCTGCTATTCCAGCACAATTGACCAAACAGTTTAAATTGGATATATCTTTGATAGCATCAATCATTAAATTTTCATCAGCAACATCACCAACAAAATACTCGGCATCAAGATCGCTTGAAACTTTTTTCAATCCCTCTTCATTGATATCAATTAAAAAAACGTTCGCACCTTTTTCTTTCAGAAGTCTAGCTGTACCTTCGCCAAGACCGCTTCCTCCTCCAGTGATTACTGCATTTATATCTTTTGTTTTCATTGTTTTTCTCCAAAATCTCTAATGTCATCTATTATTTTACCATCATTTGGTAAGCTTTTTGGTTCAACTAATTCAGTTGTTCCTCTTAAATTAAAAATATTTTTCATTTCTTCAACAATTTTGTTTTCTAGGTTAATTTTTTCAAGAGAATCATATAAATCAGACTCTATTTTTAAATGTAAATCATCCCTATCATTTTTTCTGCTGACAATCAACCTGCCCTTAACACTTAATTTAAAACAATTTTTTAAAATTAAACTTACTTGGGACGGTTGAACAAACATACCTCTTACTTTAGTGGTTTGGTCGGCACGACCTTGCCAACCTTTTATTCTTTTGTTTGTTCTTCCGGTTAAACTTGTTCCGCTTAGAAAAGATGATAAATCACCAGTAGCAAATCTAATCATTGGCAATTCATAATTATCAAGGACTGTGACAACTACTTCTCCTACTTCTCCTTCAGGGACAGAATCTCCTGTGCCAGGGGTAACAATCTCTAAAATGATATTTTCATCTATTACCATTCCATCGTTTTCAGATGCCTCATATGCTATTAATCCAAGATCTGCTGTTCCATAGCATTGAAAAAAATTAATATTTTTATTCTTTAAATAATCAGCAACATTTGGAAAAAGAGGTCCGCCTGAAAACATAGCTTTGTTTAAATAAGGAAGATCAATTTTCTTTTCATCTGCTTTTTCTAAAAGAATTCTGAGAAAGTCTGGAACTCCAACATAAGCACTAGTATTAATGTGTGACATGATTTCAATCTGGGCATCAGAGTTTTCTCCTCCCGCTGGAAACACTGTACATTTTAGTATTTTTGCTGCTTCTTCAAACATTAATCCTGCAGGGGTAAAATGATATGAAAAACAATTTTGAACAATATCACCTTTTTTAAAATTAGCTGCATGAAGTGCTCTAGCAAATCTCCACCAGTTTTCTTTATGTCCATCCAAGTCGTATATAGGACCTGGCGATCTATATATGTGAGCAAAATCATTAAATGGTTTTAAGTTCAAATTACCAAAAGGGGGCTTATCGTTTTGTTTTTGTATTAAATCACTTTTTCTTAAAATTTCTATATTTTTTATATCAGATAGCGTTTCTATTGAACCCATTAATCTTTTTTTATGGACCTCATTTTTTTTAGCTACATCAATTAATTTTTTAAGTTTAATTAAATTATCATTTTCTCTTTCATCAAAGGAACGTGTTTCAAGTGTGTCAAAATAATTAGAATTCATAATTAAGTTATTATTTATAACCAACGTTTTCTTCGTCTATATTGTTTAAAGTCTTTATATGACTGCCTTCCCTCTCCAGATATACCAAGGTAAAATTCTTTTACATCTTCGTTATCTCTCATCGATTTGGCTGATCCTTCCATTACCACTCTACCATTTTCTAAAATGTAAGCATACTCGGCATACTGAAGAGCCATATTTGTATTTTGTTCAGCAAGTAAGATAGTAACTCCCTCTTGTTTATTAATTTTAGATACTATTTCAAATATTTGTTTTACTAATTGAGGAGCAAGACCCATCGAGGGTTCATCTAATAATATCATTCTGGGATTAGCCATCAAAGCTCTTCCTATCGCAACCATTTGTTGTTCTCCCCCAGAAGTATATCCTGCTTGAGATGTTCTTCTGTCTTTAAGTCTTGGGAAATATTCATAAACTCTTTCAAGATCTGTCTTTATATCTTTATTATTTTTTCGAGTGTAAGCGCCTGTTAATAAATTTTCTTCTACAGTCAAATGCTCAAAACAGTGTCTGCCTTCCATTACTTGAATTACTCCTAGTTTAACGAGTTGAGAAGGGTCTAAAGCATGAACATCTAGATTATCAAAACTTATTGTCCCTTTTGTTACTTCACCACGTTCTGATGCTAACAAATTTGAAATTGATTTTAATGTAGTGGTTTTTCCAGCACCATTTCCTCCTAAAAGAGTAGTAATTCCGCCCTTTTTTACATTAAGGCTTACACCTTTTAAAACTAAAATCACATGGTTATAAACAACTTCAATATTGTTTACAATCAAAAGATCAGTGTCCTTTTTTTTACTTGTTAAAGTTATCTCATCCATATAATTTTTCCAAAAATAAAAAAAAGAGAGCCTTAAATTTGAGGCTCTCTTAAAATATTAATTACAACGGAGTGCAATTTTTTGTTCTTTAGCATACTTTGCAGAATCTTCTGCAATTAGCTTTTCAACAACTTCTTTGTCACCATACATGTAGTCGGTGATCATGTTCCACTTTTTAGCTTTTGCATCCCATTGTTGCACTGCTGCTAAACCACTTCCACCATGATTTTCACAAGTATTTTTGAATGGAGGGGAAAAGTTTTTAAATCCAAGCTCTTCCATTCTTTTTGCATTAAGATCAACATTTTCCATTCCATCACGATACATTGCTGCAGTGATTTTTGATGTT
>MDTA01203860.1_pt1 | contig 10447 bp, 9 predicted proteins | sample 811151 | NCBI WGS metagenome assembly MDTA01 (sample SAMN05326648, study PRJNA326480) | marine metagenome | isolation source: seawater | place: Indian Ocean: South | collected 2010 | reverse complement strand
GCATAAAACAAACCATCCGTTACTTATTTGACCGATTCTTTCAACCACAGGTTGCGAGGGGATTGCCCTTCCTCCGATCCACATTGGTATTGGTCTCTGTACTGGCAATGGGTTGAGGCCAGCACCAGAAATATTATGAAAGTCGCCTGAAAAATTGACCTCGTCTTTTACCCAGAGTTTTTGGAGCAATCGCATTTGCTCTGAGCATCGGCGACCTCGGTTAGAAAATTCCTTCCCGAGATACCTGTACTCTGCCTCGCTGGAGCCAATGCCTACACCTAGTCTGAGCCGGCCCTCTGACAGATTGTCTAGCTCAGCGGCTTGTTTTGCGAAATAAACCGTGTCCCTTGCCGGCAGTATAATCACTGAGGGAACGAGCTCGATCGCCTTTGTTACCGCGGCTATGTTTGAAAGGAGCATCATCGGCTCATTAACGTATCCACTTCCCGGGCGCATGATCTGGTCAGGGATCCTAAGATGAGTAAGCCCGAGATCCTCTGCTGCTTGCGCAAAATCTTTGATTGCCGCAAAGTCCCCAGTCATCTCTCGTATTGGTAAGGAGACTCCCACTCTCATTTTAACCCCTTAACATGCTTTAGAGTGATTTAGTTTAATACAAATCTTAGCTTTGCTAGAGCCGAAGCTACGTTATTTTAACCAAGAGTCTCAGTAACAACACTCCAGAAATGAGGAAACAAATTTTTTGCTCTTGGTGTGGAACTAGCCGACTGCAATAATACTAGGACCTTTATTTTTTGGGGTGGAGTCGTCGCAGTTCCTGACCGTCTCTGCGACCCTAAACAGAGGTTCTTTGAGCATTTTTTTTAAACCGTCTGAAGCCTTAATTTTATCAAGTGCCGCGTCCATGCATGCCAGCCACTGGTCCCTTTCTTTTGGTCCTATTCTGAAGGGCTCGTGCGGTTCGGTCAGGCAGACGGTCCCTTTTATAGCTAGGTAGACGGGTGGTCCACCCATCCAACCAGTCAGGTAAGCCGCAAGCATCCGTTTAACGTGGTCTAGATTATCTGAGTGCATCGCTTTAATGTCCGCTGCAAGCGGAAGCTCCTCCATCGCCTCATAGAAAGCGTTAGCAAGGTCTTTGATTCCCTTGTCACCCAGGATTTCATACGGTGTCTTATTTTCTATCTCTTTGCTCATTTTTTTGAATTTGTGTTTTTCGGTATGATAAAAAATTTCTTCCTGATTGTCTTGTATGGTTCTCTAAAACATCACTAAAAACTCTTTTACACAATTTTTTTGAATCGGTTATTCTTGGAGAGAAGTTACTTTTTAAGGAAAAGTTTGATGTCGGTTGTCATTGAAAAAATCGGGTTCGCATCTAGAGAAGAGGCTATAAAATTAGCTAAATCCGAAGGCTTCTTCTTCAGAGACGGGGCTATGGAGACAGGAGACATTGAAGATATTCACTGGCACAAAACTGGACTGCATATCTACGTCCTCTCCGGGCTATTCGAGACATTCGACGCGGCGCGAGACGAGGTCCTGATTGCGAGGGGTGGTGACTTGATAAAAATACCAAAAAATACCCTTCACGCAGCTCGATGCCCGATCCCAGCAACCTATCTGGTGGGATTTGAATCGGAGAACGCTGCTAAAGGTTTTCAGCCTGAATTGCCCGAGGATTTGCCCTAGATTCGGCACCAGCATCTAGGATCATAAAAAAAGAACAAAAGAGGGAGCTTTTTATGGGAGATTTAAAGATTGGGTTGCAACTGGGCTATTGGGGCGCGGGACCCGACCCTAAGCTAGTGAACATAGCTCAAGAGGCAGAGAAGCTAGGATACGATGCAGTATTTACCGCGGAGGCTTGGGGCTCCGATGTCTTTACTCCGCTTGCGTGGATCGGCGCGCATACTGAGAGGATTCGGTTGGGTACTGGAATTGCGCAGTTATCGGCAAGAGCTCCAACAGCTGCCGCAATGGCGGCGCTTACTCTAGATCACCTCTCTGGTGGTCGAGTAATTCTCGGTTTGGGTGTGTCTGGCCCTCAAGTAGTTGAGGGGTGGTATGGGAGGCCTTTTGGAAAGCCGTTAGCTCGAACCCGCGAGTACGTGAACATAATACGGCAAGTTTTTAACAGAGAGGCACCTGTTGAAAATGATGGAACCCATTATCCGCTGCCATACACTGGCGAGGGATCCTGGGGACTCGGTAAACCGCTGAAGTCCATTACTCATCCGCTCCGAAAAGATTTGCCCATCTTCTTGGGAGCAGAGGGCCCCAAAAATGTTGCTATGACGGCCGAAATTGCAGATGGGTGGCTACCTCTTTATTACTCACCCTATCGGCAAGAAGTTTATTCCGATCAGATAAAACATGCGAAGCCAGGCTTTGAGATCATGCAAGGGATCACTGTGATTATTAACGACAATGTTGAGGAGGCTTTGGTTCCTTTGAAACATAGCCTTGCGCTTTACATCGGGGGCATGGGCGCTAAATCAAGGAATTTTCACAATGAATTAGTTAAGCGTATGGGCTTCGAAGAGGCCGCTGAAAAAATTCAAGATTTGTACCTGGCCGGTAAGAAAGACGAGGCGATGCTTGCGGTGCCTACTGAGCTAGCCGATGAGATATCTCTTGTGGGTTCAGTTGACAGAATCAAAGATCGGCTGAATGCGTGGAGGGAGACCCCCGTTTCATCGTTGTTGGTTTCCACAAGGAGTATACGAGAATTGAGGACTTTCGCAGAGCTTGTTTTGAGTTAATGTATTTTTTTGAGTAGATCAAGACGGCCATCCACAGCAAAAAAAACCCGGCAGAAGCCGGGTTTTTTTGTGCTCAAACCAAGTTTAAAATTGATACGTGAATTCCATACCGTAGCTTCTGGGTCTGTTTGTAGTCCCTGCAGCAAATAGTGTAGCTATTGGCGCGAACACCTCGAAGCGCTCGTCCGTGCAGTTTCTGCAATAAGCGGATACTGCCCAGTCGTCATTAGAGTAAAACCCGACACTTGCGCTAACTTCGTCGGTTTCATCTATCCGAGCTTGGTTAAGGTTTAACAAAGAGGCTTCTCTTTCATCGATCCTTGTCCACTTAACGAAGGCTTCTACAACGCCTGTCTCCACCGGGATGGTCAGAGTCCCACCAATACCCAAGGTGAACTCGGGAGCGTTTCTGGGAGTTAGGAATGACGCGTCTTCAATAATTTCCTGCGCATCGTTCGGATTGATGTCAGTGAAAAACTCATCGTACTCCGCATCTAGGCTGCCGTAGTTTAAGAAACCTTTGAAATATTCGTTGAAAACATATACAGCCTCGATTTCAACACCCCTGTATTTAACGCTTGCAGCATTGTCAAACACTGTTGCGACGGTTCTTGTGTCAGGGTCAAGCGCAACGAATGATTCTTGCTTGTCCTTAAAATCGTTATAGAAGTATACCGCGTTGAAACGAAGCCGATCATCTAGGTGCTGGCTCTTGTATCCAATTTCGTAGTTGTCCGCTGTTTCAGGATCGTATACGTCTCGAATGAAATCCCTGATGTTTTGGTTAACACCAAAGAACCCACCTGAGTGGAATCCCTGCGAGAACATTCCATACACCATTGAACTATCGTTGATGTTGTAGGTAATTCCTAATTTCAATGAGGTGTCTGTCCACTTCTCTAGCAGATCAGCGTAACCGTTATCTCCAAACGCGGTTGGGAAGTTTCTGAGAGTCTCTCGCTCTTTGGTCGTCAAGTAAGCCTGACCAGCTATGAAGTCTTTCTCTTCCTCTGTCCATCTTATGCCAGCAGTAAGGGTCCATTTTTCATCGAATCGATAGTCCATTTGAGCGTAGGCTGCTTTGGACGTCGTGTCTTGGTTTTCGTATAGGACCTGCACTATTTCCGTGCCAAGCGGAATGCTAGTTAGTCCCTCATCACAAGCGACTGTGAAAGCGCCTGCTAAACAAGCTGCATAAAGCCCAGGATCCGAGACAACTCCCCCGAAAAGAAACGCCCAGAACTGGTCTCCTGTGTACCAGTCCTGAGTGAAATCCTGATTGAAGTAATAGAGACCAGCAGAGAAGGAAACCTTATCGTAGTTCCCGTCGATTCTTAACTCTTGACTTGTTTGCTCGAACTCGTTTGTTCTTTCAATCGTAATAAACGGGTTGGGAGACGCATCGAAGTCATAAAAGCTATACTCATCTAGCTCTCTTCGCCCTGTGATGGAAACCAATGTCAAATTATCATTTAGCGCATACTCCATCTTCAGCGTAATGGCATCTGTATCAAGTTCAGACCGATGGTCTTTGTCGTTATCAGAGACCTCCGGTGTTTCCAGAGAGGTTCTGCAATTGCCAAACACTGTGCAATTTAAAAAGCCACCACTAAAGTCATTTTCTGGCGATCCGGCGGGGGGGGCAGGCAACAGACCAGCCGGAACATTATAGTTTGTATTAAAAGCAGCCAAAGTCCCCTCATCTCTAAACGCCTCTACCGTTAGGAGTGCTTCAAAACGATCGTTAGGTTCGAACAAAAAGGTCAACCCGTAATTTTGGTAGTCTCGTTCACCCACTCCGCTTCCAGTCGTGACGTTGTCCATGAATCCATCGTAGCTGATGTCGGTCGCAAAAAACTTCATCGAAAGATTTTCGCTAAGGCTGGTGTTTATTACCGCTCTTGCCTCAAGTTGTCCGTCCTTACCCGCGGTAAGCCTTAACTTTCCTCCAAGCTCTCCCGTGGGTCTCGAACGGATAACATTTATCACGCCGCCAACCGTATTTTTCCCGAAAAGAGTTCCCTGAGGGCCTCTCAGAATCTCAACACGCTCTAGGTCGAAATTTTCCATAACCTGGCCGGCCATCGAACCCAGATAAATTCCGTCAACTACTACTGCGATTGGCGCATCAAGTGAGTTGTCATCCGATCGAACAGGGCTTATCCCCCTAATATTAATGACTCCACCGCCGCCACCACGCTGGCTATTTTCCTCAAAGATAACGTTTGGCGAATATCCCGTAATGTCTTTTAAGTCCCTAATCGAACTATTCTGGAGTTCGGACGTCAACGCGGTCAGCGCAACTGGGATATCCTGAGCCGATTCTTCTTGTTTTCTAGCTGTTACTACTACTTCCTCAAGCCCTATACTTTGCTCATCAGCTATAGATGAAAGAGCAAAGAGACAACTACTAAAAGCTATTGATGCAACTACTAGTGATCTAATATACACCTTAATTCCCCCTTTAGTTTTCTTTGGATTTTTATTCTCCGTTTATGCAGGTGGAATATTTTTACAAAATGTTCCTTTTGTCAACGTAAAATGTATTGATAATGAAAAAAAAATGGATGTACTAGAGCAGAAATATTTTTTTGGTCTCTATGGCAGAAGTATTTGTTATCTCGATCAAATCGGACTGATTTGTGTGAAAAAAAACCGGCAAAACCTGGGTTTTCAAAAAACATCAGGTCTCCAGCATTGATAGCGAAACACCCAACCATAGCTTCTAGAAGTGTTTACTGTTCCTGTTGCGAGCATCGTCGGTGTCGGAGCGAAAATCTGTTTAAAATTATCGACTCTCCGACACTACTTCCACTGGCTAATCTGATTTCCAAATTTCTAAATGGTTGCGTTTGCGATTAACAGCTTAGAACTGGATCACAATTACCTCAAAGTGTTTGCAACACCGTTTTTGGGCCAACAAATTTTAAGAACTATCCTTTCTTTTATGGCAGGCCATTCTCAAATAGGGTCATTTTTTATGATTTTTTTTTTTATCTCAGTGATAATGGAGCGAAAGTTTGTTAGTAAGGACCCGCGAAATGGAAGAGGTACGGTTCGAAGACAGAGTTGTTTTAGTAACGGGCGCTGGAAATGGGCTTGGCAAGTCGTACGCATTAGAAATGGCGAAAAGGGGAGCAAAATTAGTCGTCAATGACCTTGGCGGTTCAGCCTTCGGCGACGGTTCCGATAAATCTGCGGCAGATTTAGTTGTCGATGAAATTAAAGAGGGTGGTGGAGAAGCCGTGGCGAATTACGACTCCGTAGTTGAAGGAGCTAAAATCGTTCAGAGCGCCCTAGACACTTTTGGTCGGATCGATGTGGTGATAAATAACGCTGGCATACTTCGCGATAAAACCTTTCACAAGATGACCCACGAAGACTGGGATCTAATCTATGATGTGCATGTGAAGGGCGCTTTTGCCGTCACGCATGCCGCTTGGCCACATTTGAGGGAGCAGAATTATGGCCGGCTTATTTTTACCGCTTCAGCAGCGGGGATTTATGGCAACTTCGGGCAGACCAACTACTCGATGGCGAAGCTAGCATTGCATGGCATGTCTCAAACACTGGCGTTGGAGGGGCGGTCGAAGAACATATGCGTTAATACCATTGCACCAATAGCGGGTTCCCGATTAACAGAAACGGTCATGCCGAAAGAACTAGTCGAAGCTTTAAAACCAAAGTTTGTGATGCCACTGGTTTTAAAGCTGTGTGATGAAAATAGCACTGAGACTGGCGGATTGTTCGAGGTTGGAGCAGGTTGGATAGGGAAAGTTCGCTGGGAGAGAACTCGAGGGCATGCGTTTAGTGTCTCTGCGGGCTTCGGTCCAGAAGATGTTAACGAGCAGTGGGATCAGATTATCGATTTCACTGATGCGGATCATCCAGCCTCAATAGGAGATGCGAATAAGCCGTTAATTAAGAACCTGAAAAGCTGAAAAACTGGATGCTTCCCAAGCTTATTACCAGTAGGTAAAGGCCAATCGCCCAGAAAGTACAGGCGACTAAATCGTAAACTATAAATTTTTTTGGGGAAATATTAGCTAGGCCCGCTAAAATAGGGGTTATGGAGCGGACGGCAGGTATAAATCTTCCGACAAAAATTGCCCAAGGCGCGTTGCTAATCATTAATTTCTCAAACTTTTCCTTGCCCGAGGTTTTGCGTCTCAGGAACCGAATGTTCCAGATTCTATTCCCGTAAAATTTTCCGACAAGAAATCCAGTCTGGTCTCCGATCACAGCGCCGAGAAAAGCGAGACTTGCCATCAGACGAGGATCTGCAAGGCTCTGAGAATGTAAAAGGGTGGCGACGGTTAAGAGGAGTATGCCTGATATGAAAAGTCCCACCAAGGCGCAGGATTCCATGAAGGCGAGGAGGGGTACAATTAAAACAGCCCATTCAGGTGGGCTCTCTCCAAGCAGGCGTTTTATTTCATCCAAAGTTCAATTAGCGAGGGGAGAAGCTAATAAATGGATTGAGTATGCTCTTTATGCCAGTTAACTTAATGGGCGCTTCGAGTACAGATAGACACACACATTCTTCGTTTCTTGCAGCGTACGGACGGTGAGTGTCGCCCTCGTCTTTTACTAAAAAATCTCCCGGATGATAAACACCGTCTTCATCTGAGAAGCTTCCTCTTAAAACTACGGTAATTTCTTTACCCCTGTGGTCGTGCTCTGGTGCTTTGCCTCCCGGATGGATCCTGTGAAGAGAGAGTTCAAACTCCTTTTCTCCGATTTGTATTGGTGCAACCTCGAGTGAGCTGGTGAGATTCCTCCAGCTGAGCTTCTCGCTCGGAAGCAAACTTCTGACGAACTCTGGAAGTCCCGAAGCGACGGGATCTACGGTGGCGCAATCCAGCTTGCTTTCAACCGAGGGCGGCTGATCTTCTAAAACTTCAATTCTGTCCAAGACTTTTGCTAAGAGTCCTTCTGAGACCTCTTCCTCTTCCAGGCACTCGAGTAAGCTTCCTCCGATGAACCCAAGCGCACTGACGGCGTTCCTGCACTTGTCGCAAAACTTGAGGTGGGTTGTGACGGCTATGCTTGGAGCGGTGCTGAGGGCTCCGGAGGCATACTCCATTAGGAGCGTATCGTCTGGGCATTTACTTATCATATATTTTTAATCCTCTAAATCTTTGATCGATCTTAAGCCGACCTTCATTTTTTTCAGGGCAAGGCGAATTCGTGATTTTACGGTTCCTAGCGGAAGGTTAAGCTCGTCAGCTACTTCTTGACCAGACTTGTTCTTGAAATACATTAAGCGCAGTACTTCAGCTTGATCCGCGGGGATTTTAAGAAGCTCTTGGGAGATAATTTTTTCATTGCGCAATTGGACTAAATTTGACTCCAGCGACTCTGGGTCTCCTTCGTCATATATGTCTTCCGCGTTTAACATTTCTGCGCGCTGTCTATTCTGCTTTCTTAACCAGTCAATCCGGGTATTTCTTGCTATTGTGTATATCCAAGTGCTTGCAGAAGCCTGATCCGGTGAAAAGCTCGGAGCTTTTCTCCATACCTTTATCATCGTATCTTGGACCAATTCTTCCGCTATTTCGAAATTTATCCCTCCTGCCTTGATGAGGAAGGACTTTAGGTACGGAGAGAAATGAGCAAAGAGTTCGGCAAACGAAGTTTTATCTTTATACTGTCCGATTCTCTGGAGGCAATCGTTCCAGTCCACTTCTTTTGACAATTCAACTCCGGCCGAGGAATTCGCGTGCATTTTAATGGTATCATTTTTCTGTATGTAGTTCCTACGAGGTTTCCCACAATACAGATCACTTGTGTTATGAATTCGTGCCTCGATAACGCAAATTCTTTAAAAACTAAGTTTTTTCGCACAGATAATGCCCGACAAACCATTCGTTTCCTTCCCTGTAGGCAAATAATTCCTCGCAAGCCATCAAAAAAAGGCGCCATCGTTGGATTTGGGTGCTTAGCGTTGCTGGGTTATGTCCAAATGATAATGCTCCCATAGCAGCAGACCTGTTTTCATCTATTCGTTCCAGCCAAGATTTTGCCGTCTTGGCATAATTTTTTCCGTTTACACGCCACTTTTGAATCACCGAGAGGTGTTCAGGGAAACTTGATGGCAGGTCGAAGGCGGGCATCACACCTCCAGAAAAGAAGTTCTTTGCCATCCAATCGTCTCGACCATCCTCTTGGAAAAAATACGGCGTATCTTTGTGACAAAACACATGAAAAAAAAGTTGTCCCTGATCTTCCAACCATCCATGTATTGATTCAAATAGTTTGGCGTAGTTTCGCATGTGTTCGAACATTTCAACTGACACGATCCGGTCGAATTTTTTATCAGTCCTGAAATCGTTCATATCGCTGGTTATTACTTCTACATTTCGAATATCTCGAGCTGTTGCTTTGTCTTCAATGAACCCTTTTTGTGCGCTCGAGTTGCTTACAGCTACAATACTGCTCCTAGGAAATTTCTCCGCCATTGCTATGGTGAGAGATCCCCATCCACATCCTAATTCAAGAATTTTCATGCCCTCGCTAATCCCAGCACGACTCATTGTAAGCTCAAGCATTGAGTTTTCTGCGGAATCAAGATCTCTCTCTCCATTCTCAAAACTAGCGCAACTATATTTGAGGGCTTTGCCTAACATGATTTCAAAAAAAGTGGCTGGCACCTCATAATGCTGATCGTTCGCTTGATCGGTTTTTATTGCCAAAGGGCCGTCGCTCATTGCTTTAATAATTTCGCTATAGTTATTTTTCTTTGCTGTTTCTTTCCGCAACCTCTTTGATAAAAGTCTTTTTATTCCGAAACGAATAAAAGTATCAGGAAACCAGCCTTTCTCTGCTAATTTGATAAGAGACATTAAACTAACTCCCCCCGAAAAAATGGTTTGTGAAATTGCATCTGAACGCAGCCAATAGCTCTCTCCATAAAGGCTCCCTCGCAGTAAGCCAAGTAATATTTCCACATCCGTTGGAAATTTTCGTCAAACCCCATTTCTCTGATTTCTTGGATATTCTCATTAAAGTTTTCCTTCCAACGTCTTAGAGTTTCGGAATAGTGCAGAGTGATGTCTTTTACTTCCAATGGACGAAGGTCATTATTTCTTGTTGCCGCCACCGCGAGTCCGGTTATGGTTGGCAAGGCACCACCCGGGAAGATATAGCGTTGGATAAAGTCCACCGAATTTTTGGCTTTCTGAAATCTTTGTTCTTCCATGGTGATTGCTTGCACCAGCATCAGACCGTTGGAGTTAAGCAACAAAGAGCAGCGCCTGAAGAATTCTGGAATAAACTTTAGACCCACAGCCTCTATCATCTCAACACTGACAAGCTTATCGTATTTCCCATCCAAATCTCGGTAATCTTTTTTTAGGAGCGTCACTTGGTTTTGAAGTCCACGCTCAGAAATCAATGACTCTACATAATCGAATTGTTCGTCCGATATCGTGGTTGTTGTCACCCTGCAGCCGTACTGCTCTGCGGCCCGTATAGCCAGCCCTCCCCAGCCCGTGCCAATCTCTAACAAATGATCGGAGGGAGAAAGACCTAGTTGCGCACAGATATTATCTATTTTGTTATTCGAGGCACTCTCCAGGGTTTCCTTAGGATTGTTAAAGTTCGCACACGAGTAGCTCATGGTTGGATCGAGAAACTTCGCAAAGAAATTATTCCCTAAATCGTAATGCGATATGATGTTTTTCTTGCTTCCTTTAATCGTATCTTTGTTCAACCAGTGT
>MDTA01141189.1_pt1 | contig 10448 bp, 8 predicted proteins | sample 811151 | NCBI WGS metagenome assembly MDTA01 (sample SAMN05326648, study PRJNA326480) | marine metagenome | isolation source: seawater | place: Indian Ocean: South | collected 2010 | reverse complement strand
TGGATGTGGAAGCGCAGTAATGCGTGCAGCTGACCAGTACTAATAGCTCAATTGGCTTGATTTATGCACTGAAAAAAATTTTGAAAATACATATTAATTTTTATCCATACCATTCAATCAACTAGTATTTAACTAAAATATTTGATTAGTTATAAAAATAGTTTTTGTAATTATTTTATTGTAAAATGGTTTTAAAATTTCACAACAATAATGAAAAAAAAACTCAGAAAAATACTTTTTGTAATCAACAACAGAGCAAATTATGCACGAATAAAAAGTGTATTAATTGAATGCAACAAAGTTAAAAATATTAAAGTTGAAATTGTTGCTGCATCTTCTGCAGTCTTAAATAAATACGGTGATTTACCGCAAATAATTAAGAAAGATGGTCTTAAAATAAACTACAAAGTTTACTCTGCAGTAGAAGGTGAAAATTTAACTTCAATGGCAAAATCAACGTCTTTATTAATGTCAGAACTATCTACGATTTTTGAAAATTCGAAACCTGATATAGTTTTTACTATCGCAGATAGATATGAGACAGTTGCAGCCGCATTAGCTGCTAGTTATATGAATATATTTGTAGCCCATTCTCAGGGAGGTGAAATTACAGGATCAATCGATGAAAACGTTAGACACTGTGTAACAAAATTATCACACTTACATTTCCCCAGTACAAAAAAATCTTTTGAAAATTTGATTAGATTAGGCGAAGAAAAAAAAAGGGTTTTTATGACTGGATGCCCTTCAATAGATTTGATTAAAAAAAATAATTTGTACTTAAATAAAAATTTTTTTAAAAAAAATAAGGGATTAGGTGACAGTATTAATTATAAAGAGAAATATATAGTAGTTCTTCAACACCCTAATACATTAGAGTATGGTCAAGGAATTCATCAAATAAATCAAACAATAGATGCTGTAAAAAAACTTAAAACCCAAATTGTATGGTTGTGGCCAAATAATGATGCGGGATCAAATTATATGACTAAAGCTTTGAGGATTTTCAGAGAAAAAAATAAAAATAGAAACAAATTTTGTTTTTTTAAAAACTTTATCCCTGAAGATTATTTAAAATTAATTAGCAACTCAAGCTGTTTAGTTGGAAACTCAAGTTCATTTTTAAGAGAGGGTTCATTTTTAGGTGTGCCATCTGTTTGTGTTGGCACTAGACAAGCAGGAAGAGAACATGGAGATAATGTAGTATTTGCAAATTATAATAGCAAAGACATATATTCAAAAATAATATTACAAACTTCGAAAAAAAAATTTAAAACAAAAAAAATTTTTGGAGATGGTAAAGCAGGTAAAAAAATAGCAAATATTTTAAGTAAATTTAAATTAGACTTAAATAAAAAACTTAATTATTAAATGTTCTCCAATAATCAAACTTTGAAAGATCATGAAGACTATTTGAGAAAAAATTTATTTTTTACCTCAAATAAATGGCCTCAGTACGATCTTCTTTTTAAAGATGTTAAAAAGATTTCAAAGAAATTAAAAAAAAAACAAAAAGTACTGATTTTAGAAAGGACAAATTTATATGGTGGTAGAAGTTTATTTTCCCCTTTCTTTAATCAAAATAAAGTGGTTTCAGTTGATTGTGTTACAAAAAATTTATTAAAAAGAGGGGCATACAATTCAAAAAAATTAAAAAATAGCAAAATAATTGAGATTAAATCTCAGTATCAATTTGATTATAAAAAAATAAATCTCAAAAAAGGAGATTTTGATTTTATATTAATACCAAATTTAATGCACCATATTGAGGATCCCGAAATTTTAATTAAACAATCCTATAATCTTTTAAAAAAAGGTGGAAAAATCTATATATTTGAACCTTTATTAAGAGAGTTACATCAAGCGCCAGAAGATTACTTTAGATTTACACCTTATGGATTGAAATATTTATTAAAAAAAAATAACTATAACAAAACAAAATTTTATACTACCGGAGGTCCTTTTAGTGCAATTTTATATTTTTGGGATCAAGCCTTACAATATTTAAATGGATCAATAAGAAAAAAAAGAGAGAAATGGTTTAAGAAAGAATTTAGAGAGCTACTTAGATTAGAAAATAGATTTAAAAAAAATTTATTAAGAAAGAATACAATTTCCCCTACAGCTTTTTCAATAATAGCTCAAAAATAAAAAATGTATAAAGGACAAAAAATATTAGCAATTATTCCAGCAAGAGGAGGTAGTAAAGGTATTAAGCTTAAGAATTTAAAAAAATTAAATAAAAAAACACTCTTAGAACATGTTAAAATTTGCTTAGATAAACTTGGACCAATTATTGATCATTCAGTTGTTTCTACTGACAATAAGTTAATTATGAAACATGCTAAAAAAATTGGTCTAGATGTTCCTTTTATACGTGAAAAAAAATTATCAGGAGATCTAGTTGATGGAAATCTGGTAACTCTAGATGCGTTAAATAAGACCGAAAAAATATATAAAGTAAAATTTGATATTATATTAACTCTCGAACCAACATGTCCTTTACGTGATTTTAAAAATATTACAAAGATAATAAAAAAATTAGTTGATTCAAATTTTTATAGTGTTTGGACAGTTTCAAAGTTAGATACAAAGTACCACCCATTAAAACAATTAGCAGTAAAAAATAATAAAATTGATTTTTTCAGCAAAAAGGGCCGTAAGATAATTGCTAGACAACAATTAAAAGAGACCTACATAAGGAACGGAGAAGGATATGCTGTGAAAAGAAAATATTTTGTTGAGAATAAAAATGTTTTTACAAAAAATAATGGTTTTGTTGTATCTAAAAATTTTTCATGGTCAATTGATAGTTTGTTTGATTTAAAATATTGTGAATGGATTATTAAAAACAAATCTAAGTTTTAAATTATTAAATATTTTATTTTGTTAAAATTAAATGTTTTTTAACAGTTTTAAAATTATATATTGCTTCAATTAAACCAGAAAATAAAAAAGTTGAAATTAAACTATAACCAAAAAATGGAATAGCCAAAGTGTAGCAAATAATTAAGCCTTCTAATGAATATCCATAACCTCCTGAACTCCAAACTCCAAAATTAGTAATCAAGAAAAAAATAATACATCCAGCTAAAGAACCAACAATTCTTATAGTTATATTTTTATTAAAATATACAGACATCAAACCTATAAAAACTACACTGCCCCATGTGAAAAATGATAATGAGTGAAACCCAATTATATAGTCAGTAAAAATAAAGCTTAAAACTAAAATTGGCAAAAACTTTACTCCAAGAAAAACAGGTACATAAAAACTTAATGAGAGCAAACTTGTAAAATTTGGTGGATGCGGAACAAACCTGGATACTGATAGAGCGACAAGTATTGCTAAAGAGAATTTTATATATGTATACATTTAATATTTATTTTAAAATAATAATATCATAATTAAATTAATATTGAATTTTAAATCCCAAATTAATTTTTCTTCTATTTTGAGAGTATCCATATGGTTTTTGATAAAATTCATCTAACAAATTTGAAATTTTTAAATTATATACTCCGTAATTAAATTTCTTTGAAAGAGAGATATCCATTATGTCAGTGCTATCAACCTTTTTAACTGAAGGCGCATAATCAAATGATTTTCCATAATGTTTATAATTATAAGTAATGTTTATTGGTCCAAAAAAAGAATTATTCAAATCCAAAGCGTAATTAAGGCCATATGTTGAGTCAGGTCTATTTAGCTGATGACTTCCATCTGTCTGTTTACTTGATGATATAGTGTTATAAATCGAAAGTTTTTGATTATTATTTTTGAAAACTAAATTATTTTCTATTCCATCTTGTTTTAAATCAGACTTGTTATTTGTATAACCCGATCCACCATTAAATGAGCTATCGTACAAAAGAGCATCTTCAATAAAACTTCTATAAAATGTATTTTCAAAACTTAATGAGTCATTAAATGAATATTTAATTTTAAGCTCATTAGTTCTACTTTTTTCAGGATCTGCATTAGGATTAGCAACATGTTTATACGAGTCCGTTCTTCCATTACTTCCATATAACTCATACAAACTTGGATTCCTTAAGCCCGTAGATTGAGTTAAACCTAGTTTAAATTTATCAAAAAGCTTTGTTAAATTAATTTTATATGTAGAATTTAATCCAGTTGTTTTGTGATTATCTCCTCTGCCATAAAATGATAGAATTAAATTATCTGAAAATTTATAACCTGAGTTTGCAAAAAAACCAAAATTATCTATGTTGCCCTTAGCAGTAGGAGATGACCATGATCCAGCATTTGTAAAAGAACCAGTATTATATTTATAATCAAGTCCATAACCATAGGATATTTTTTCAAGAGGATTAATTCTTCTTTCTGCTTTCAAAACACTTGAGTGTGAGTTATACCAGTCAAAATATCCGCTTTCATCATACTCTCTATTATAATGATTGTGATGTAAGGTTAGTATGTTTTCAGAATTTTTAGTTAACTTATTTAAACTTACTTGTGCTACATACATTTTGTCATGAGCAAAACCAGTTTCATCACTTGAAGAAGCATCATAATTAGCTTTTGTTCTTCTGGTATATACCATAGAATTAATTTTTAAATCATCGTATATCCATTTTTTTGCGTTAATATTTACCTGATAATTTTTTGCGCTATCATTTTCTTTGCCATTATATCTTGCACTATTATTCTTATTATTTGAATTGCTGCCTTTAAAATTTAAATGCCATCCATTTTCCGTTATTTTTGTATAATTTGTATCAATGGAGTTATTTTTACTGTTATTGCCACTTATAGAAAACTTATTTACATAATCGATTGCAGTAACAAAATTAATTGCACCTCCTATTGCAGATGGTCCAAAGTGAGCTCCGTTAGGACCTTTATAAATTTCAATTTGTTGTATGGTTTTAATAAAATCTTGCCCAAAATTATGAAGACCTTGAGTTGTTGATTGATCATTTATAGCTATACCGTTTAGAAGTACGAGAGTATGATTGGAGTTTGTGCCTCTCATAAATAAAGATGCTAACTGACCTCGCTGTCCATTTTGTTTAAGATCTATACCGTCAATATAATTAAGAACATCAATTACATCTAAAGCACCACTTTTTTCGATTTGATCACGATTAATTACAATCTTACTTACTGATCCCTCAGAAAAAGATGAAGTATTTGGTGTTTTACTAATCACAACACAAGGAACACCTTTTCTATTATCCCATTTGCAATTTTCTAAAGCAGATAAATTAGTGTTAAAAAATAATATAATTAAAATTAGATATAATTTATGTTTTTTCATACAACGCCCATATAGTTATATTCCATAAATTTTATGGAATTAGTTAATTTATGCCGTTGTTAATTAAAATTGCAGAACTAGACTTTTCCTGGCCTTCATTCAACACCGGACTGTACTGGGTGGCGCTCGGACTATTACCGTTGCAGGAACAGCAAATGAATTTCACACTTATTTCCCACCATGCATTTCAGTATGTGATAAATATATCATCTAATTGAAGTTTTTAAAGATTGATTTTGTTAATGAAATTCAGTAACTGTTTTTTATGGATAATAATATTCAAGTCACAAAAACAAGAAAACAGTTTAATAACTTAGATCTATTACCAACCTATGATAGATCGCTAGTTGATTATAAGAACTATAACAAAAGAATTGGGCACGCTGGCGTAAAATATTCAATGGCTGTTCAGGCTACAAGAGGATGTCCATACAGATGTTTTTATTGCGATGTATATAAAACAACTCTTCATCATTTTAGAAGATCAGTTGACTCTGTATTTGAAGAGGTAAAGCTGTTAGCAGGAATGGGTATAAAAAGAATCGAGTTTATTGACGATATATTTAATGTAAAAAAGAAAGATTTTGTGAGTTTTTTTAATAGAGTAAAGCAGGAAAATTTAAAACTTAGTTTTTTTTTCCCCACAGCGCTCAAGGGTGACTTGCTTGATAGAGAAAGTATCGATGCAATGATGGAAGGAGGTGCTGTTGGAGTAAATGTTTCACTTGAATCAGCATCCCCAAGAATGCAAAAGGTAATGAGAAAAAATTTAAATATTTCAAAATTTAGAGAAAATTTAGAGTACATTTGCAAAAATTATCCTGAAGCAGTGACAACTTTAAACACTATGCACGGTTTTCCAACTGAGACCGAGGAAGAAGCGTTAATGACTTTGGATTTCATTTTATCTATGAAATGGGTACATTTTCCCTATACTCATATAGTAAGAATTTTTCCTGGAACTGACCTTGAAAAATTTGCTCTAGAACATGGAGTGGGTGTTAATGCTATAAATGAGTCAATTGATCAATCTTACCATGTGGTAACTGACACCTTGCCATTTAGAAAAGAATTTACAGAAAAATATAAATTAAAATTTTTAAGAGACTATGTTTTAAACAAAGAAAGACTTTTAAAAGTTCTTCCAATTCAAATGAAGCATTTCACTGAAAATGAGCTTGATCAGAGATATAAAAGTTATTTTCCAAGTAAAGTAAATGGTCTAAGAGATGTAATAAAAATTGCAGGTATAAAAGATAGTGAATTAAAAGTTAATTGTTTGAAAGAAAACCAAATAGAAATTCAAAACTTAGATCAAAACATAAAGAGTACTTTTAAAGTTGAAAATATTAATTTTAATAAAAATGCATTAAAGGTTTTACTAATAAATATTTCAACTCATTTTACGAAAGATAGAGATACTAGTGAATATGATGTTTTGGAGCCTCCACTTGGGCTAATTGCACTGCAATCTTATTTAAACCGAGAATTTAAAGAGAAAGTAAAAGGTAAAATAATTAAGACAAGTGTAGATTTTGATAGTTATGATGAATTAGAAAATATAATAAATGATTTTAAACCTGATCTAATTGGTGTTAGTGCAATGACATTTCATAAAAATTTTTTCCATGATGCAATTAAGGAGATAAGAAATAGAGGTTATAAAAATATGATTGTTGTTGGAGGCCCTCATCCAACCACAAGTTATCAGGAAGTTTTAGAAGATAAAAATATTGATGTATGTGTGATAGGAGAAGGTGAAGCTACATTAGCAGAAATAGTTGATAAATTGATCAATAATAAAAAAAAGTATTTGAATTATGATGATTTAAATAAAATAGACGGAATTGCGTTTAATAAGATAAAATTCTTAAAGAAATCGGCTTAATTATATTCTTAGGCAAAAAATTCCCATTTAAATAATTGATTAAACTTTATATTTTTTAATATTTTTTTACCTATTATTTTATTTTTGTCTTTTATATTTATACCGGTACCGGGTTTTTTTTCAGTAATGTTGTCTGCTTTCACTATTTCTCCTTTTTTCATACTTTTAATTGGAGCAAGACTTTTTAGAAATAATTTTCTATTTTTTTTTACTTGTTTTGAAAGTGAACTTTTATTTATTTTTGCATTTTTTAATTCATAAAAATAATTTTTAAATTCAACTAAAAATTTTAATTCCTTTAAGGATATTGATGAACTAAAATCAGGGTTATTTTTTGGACCATTTAGTTTTATATGACATTCAATCGCATTTGAGCCAGAGGCTATAGCTGAAATGAGTGTCATAAGATTCCCAGAATGATCAGATAATCCAGCCGGGCATTTAAATTTTTTTTTAAACTCATCTATAATGTTAAGACCAATATTTTCTTTGTTAGATGGGTATTCACTTGTGCACTGAAATAATAAAAATTTAATTTTTTTTTTTTTTAATTTTTTAACAATTTTATAGATTTCACTATATTTACTCATACCAGTACTAATTAATAAAGGTTTTTTTGTTTTGTAAATTTCTTCCAACATTTGCTCTGAGAAAAATTCACCAGATGCTATTTTCCAAGCTGGTATATTTATTTTTTTTAATAACTTTACTGCTTTTAATGAAAATGGTGAACTAAGGAATATTATTTTCTTTTTTTTGCAATAATTTGAAATTTTCTTCCACTCTTTTTCAGTAAACTCCATTGCTTTCCAGTAATCGTACCTACTTTTATATTTTTTTGAAAAAGAAACTCTAAAGGGTTCATCTAGAGTAGACTCATCTGAAGCTATATGCGTTTGAAATTTAATTGCATCAACTCCTGTCTCTGCAATTGATCTAATATATCTTATCGCCTGTTTTAAAGATCCACTGTGACTTTGCCCAACTTCAGCTATAATAAAGGGTTTATAATCGTCACCAATAATATTTTTTTTTATTTTTAAATTTGAATGCATTAATTGATTTTATGATTATGATACAACAAAATCATGTTTACATTAGCTCATTTAAAAAAATTTAACAAGAGAATAGGTTTAGTTGATGAGTATAAAAAAATTACATATTCAGAGATTGTAATCGAGATACAAAAAATTAAAAAAAAAATTAAATTATCTAAGAATAAATTAGCAATACTGGTATCAAATAATTGTTTTTCTTTTGTATTCATTTATCTAGCATGTTTAATTTACAGAACAAAAATTATAATTTTAAATGAAAATCAATTTAAAAATAACTTAAATAAAATCATTAAAAAATTTGAGCCAGATTATATTTTTACAAAAAATGATGTTTCGTCTTTGAAAACTATAAAATATAAAAGAAAAGATACATATAAGAACTATTTTTTTTTTATTTTTAAAAATAACACAATAACAAAAATTAATCCTGAAATTTCAATTTTGCTTCCTACCTCAGGATCAACAGGTATACCAAAGTTTGTATGTATAAGTTATGAGAACTTAATTACAAATACAGCTTCAATAATTAAATATTTAAAAATTAAAAAAATGTCTACAACCATAACCTCTTTGAGTTCAGGTTATTCATATGGATTATCGGTAATTAATACCCATCTTTTTGCTGGTTCAAAAATAGTAATTAATAAATTTTCTTTTTTAGACTCCAAATTTTGGAAATTGTTTAAAATCAATAAAGTAAATTTCTTATATACCGTTCCCATAATGTGTGAGATTTTATTTAAAAATATAAAAATAAACGATTCTTTAAAACAGTTGAAAACTTTATGTTGCGCAGGAGGTCATTTAGACCAAAAAATTAAAAAAAATATTTTAATTTCTCTAAGAAACAAAAATATTTTTATAATGTATGGACAAACAGAAGCATCACCTCGAATTTCTTATATTGATATTTCAAAAAATAAAAAGAAATTTGATAGTATTGGAAAAGCAATAAAAGGTGGAAAGTTATTTTTCAAGCTTAAAGAAAAAGATTTACCAAGCAAAAGATTTCCTAAAGAAATTTTTTATAAAGGTAAAAATGTTATGTTGTTCTATGCAAATTCAAAAAAGGATTTAGAAAATAAAAGGTCAAATAATTATATTTTAGCTACAGGTGATCTAGGATATCAGGATAATAATAAATTTTTTTATATTACAGGTAGAAAAAACCGTATAGCAAAAATTAATGGTGTGAGAATTGATCTCGATTTAATTGATAGAGACTTTAAAAAGGAAAATGTTATTAGCGTTAGTTTTAATAAAAAAATTTTTCTTTGCTCAAAAAAAAAATTGAATGATAAATTGAGATATAAAATATCTAAAATTTACAACATTGGAGTTAACAATATTAAAATTTTTAATTTAAATTCTTTACCCTTAAATAATAACAATAAACTAGATTACAAAAAATTAATCAGATTAATAAAATATGAGTAGAAATAATTTTTTAAATAATTGCTTAAAACTAATTAACATAAACAAGAAAAACTGTAAGGAATACAGAAATTTCTTAAATTCACAAAAAATAAGTTTAAATAAAATAAAAAAAATTGAGGAATTACCATTTATTCACGTAAATCAATTTAAAAAAAATGAACTCTATTCAATACCAAAAAATAAAATATATAAAATAATTCAATCATCAGGAACAACTAGTGGCAATCCATCTAAAATATATTTAGATAAAAAAAATGCTTATAAACAGCAAAGAATTTTAAACACAATAATGAATCCGATTACTAATGGTGTTCGAAAGCCAATGATAATTTTCGAGAAAGCCTTATTAGGCAAAAATAATTCTTTCGACGCAAGTAGTGCTGCTGTAATTGGTTTTTCTGTCTTTGGTAAAAATCATTTTTATGTAAGAAATAAACGAGATCAAATTAAGTATAAGGAATTTAATAAATATCTTAAAAATAACTTTAGTAATGAAATAATTATTTTTGGTTTTACTTTCAATCTTTATAATTATTTAATCAAAAAGATTATTAAGAAAAAGATTAAATATAAATTAAATAATTCTATTGTAGTTCACGGAGGTGGTTGGAAAAAACTTTCAAATTTAAATATTTCGAGAAATAATTTTAATAAAATTTTGCATAAAAAATATGGAGTTAAAAAAATTTTTAATTATTATGGTATGGTTGAGCAAATTGGTTCAATCTTTTTAGAATGTGAAGAATGTGGATATTTTCATGAAACAGATCACACAAAAAT
>MDTA01088262.1_pt1 | contig 10448 bp, 10 predicted proteins | sample 811151 | NCBI WGS metagenome assembly MDTA01 (sample SAMN05326648, study PRJNA326480) | marine metagenome | isolation source: seawater | place: Indian Ocean: South | collected 2010 | reverse complement strand
TTCAGTAGCTAGTCTTTCAATTGAACTTGCAATTACACCTAAAGTCACAAAGTATTGTGCGTGCCTGTCTCTTGGAATTACTTGAGTTGAAATAGGCTCAACTTTTAATTTTAATTTCTTAGCAACATAACTTTCTACTCTTGGATCGATGTTAGCAAAAGTTCCAACTGCACCAGAAATGGCGCAAGTTGAAATATCATTTATGGCGTATTCTAACCTTTTTTTATTTCTTAAAAACTCTTGATAAAAAGTAAGCATTTTTAAACCAAAAGTAATTGGTTCTGCATGAATACCATGACTTCTTCCCATACATAAAGTTTTTTTATGTTTAATAGCTTGTTTTTTTAACGAAGAGAGCAATAAACTTATATCATTTAATATAATCTCACCTGCTTTTTTTAATTGTAAATTAAAACAGGTATCTAGAACATCAGAAGAAGTCATTCCTTTATGTAAATATCTTGCATCTTTTCCAGCCTTCTCATTTATAGAAGTTAAAAAAGCAATCACGTCATGTTTTACTTTTTTTTCAATGTCTAAAATTCTTTTAGTATTTATTTTTGCTTTAGATCTAATTTTCCTAGTTACACCTTTTGGAATAATTTTAAACTTTTCCATAGCTTCTGCAGCTGTAAGTTCGATTTCTAACCAAATCTTATATTTGCTTTCCTCTTTCCAAATATCTTTTAACTCTTTTCTTGCGTAACGATCTATCATAATTAATATTCAGGGATATTTAATTCTTTTTTAGGCAATGTAAACACTTCATAACCTTCATTTGTTATACCAACTGTGTGTTCAAATTGTGCAGATAACTTTTTGTCCCTCGTTACTGCTGTCCAACCATCTTCTAAAACTTTAGTTTCATAACTACCTTCATTTATCATAGGTTCGATGGTAAAAATCATGCCAACTTCAAGTTTTGAGCCGCTACCTTTTTCTCCATAGTGTAAAACACTTGGTTCGCTATGAAAATTTTTTCCAATTCCGTGACCACAAAAATCTTTAACTACTGAAAACCCCTCACTTTCAACGTAATTTTGAATTTCAGCTCCAATATCTCCAAAAGAGGCATTTTTGTTTAAAATATTTATAGCTTTCATTAAAGATTTATACGTTACGTTAATAAGTTTTTTTGCTTTTACAGAAGGCTCTCCTATACAAAACATTCGACTTGTATCTCCGTGCCAACCATTTTTTATAGCAGTAACATCTACATTTAAAATATCTCCATCTACCAAAGTTTTATTTCTTGGTATCCCATGACAGACAATGTGATTTGGTGATGTACAAGAAGACTTTGGAAATCCTCTATAAAATAATGGAGCCGAAAAAGCTTTGTTATCATTAATAAATTCATAACATAAATCGTCAATTTTCTCTGTTGTTATCCCAGGTTTTATAATTTTAGATACTTCATCTAGTGCTTCTGATGCTATACTTCCAGCAATCCGTGTTTTTTCAAAAGCTTCTTGAATTTTTTCTTTATTCATTACGTTAATATTTTGATTTCTTTGTTTAGTTTTATTCCTTTTGAAGAAAATTTACAATCATAGCAAATAATTTTTACTTTTTGTTTTATTGCAATTTTGAGTATTTTTGAGTACTCGGGGTCGATATCACCAGCAACATCAAATTTATCACAATCATTTCTTTGAATCACAAACATGAGAAATGCTTTGAAACCTCTTTTTTTTGCATTTATTAATTCTTTTAAATGTTTTGCCCCTCTAGATGTTACTGAGTCAGGAAATTCAGCTGTTTTATTTGTTCTTTTTAAAGTTACGTTTTTAACCTCTAAAAATATTTTATCGCTTCTATCCTCAAGGTAAAAATCAAATCTTGTCTTTTTATTAAATACTTTTTCTTTAGAGATTTTTACATTATTTGAGAAATACTTTATTAAATTATTTTCGAGGCCATGATTAACGATTTTATTTGTGAAATGAGTGTTAACACCGACTTTGGAATTATTTATTTCCATAATTTGTAATGTATATTTAAGTTTTCTCGAGGGGTTTAAAGACTCTGTTATCCAAACTTTATTGCCTTCTTGTAATAATCCCATCATTGAGCCAGAATTAGGACAATGTGCTGTTATAACTTTATTTCCAACTTTTATATCAGCAAAAAAACGCTTGTATCTTTTTAAAAAAACTCCTGATATTAGTTTATTTTCAAAATTCATATATAATTAAACCAAAATGAAAAAAGCAAAAAAAAAAATTAATGCAGCAATTCTTGTAATTGGTAATGAAATATTATCAGGAAGAACACAAGATTTAAATGTATCATTTATTTCAAATTGGTTAAATTTTAAGTGTGGAATTAAGGTAGAAGAGGTGAGAATTGTACCGGATATTGAAAAAAAAATTGTTTTCAATGTTTTGGATTTAAGCAAAAGATTTAATTATGTATTTACAACAGGCGGAATAGGACCAACTCACGACGATATAACAGCTAAGTCAATTTCTAAAGCATTTAAAGTAAAATATGAATATCATAAAGAAGCATATAAAATTCTTGAAAATTATTATGGAACAAAACAATTCAATCAAGGAAGAAAAAAAATGGCAAAAATGCCCTCAAGATCTTCGTTAATTTTAAATCCATCTAGTGCCGCCCCAGGATTCAAGATTAAGAATGTATTATGTATGCCAGGCGTTCCTTCAATTTTAAAATCAATGATTGAAAATTCAAAAAAATATTTAATTAAAGGTTCTACTACATTCAGCAAAACTGTAAATTTATATACTGTTGAAAGTAACATTTCATCAGAGATGAAAAGAATTCAGAATAAGTTTTCTAAAAATATTGATATCGGAAGCTATCCTTTTTTTAGATTAGGCAAAATAGGAGTGTCAGTTGTTTTAAGGTCTACAAACAAAAAAAAATTAAAATTATGTATGACACAAATTAAAAATATGGTTAAAAAAAAGAAGATTAAATTTTTTAAATGACTTTAAGAACATCTTCAACAGTAATACTATTTATTTCGTTATTATTATAAAGACTTTTACTATCTAAAATTTTTATATTTTTAATTGTTGGGGCAAATTTTTTTGAGTTCGTTGGGCCAAACAAGACAACCATTGGAACTTTTGATAAAGACATCATGTGCATTACACCATTGTCAATAGAAATAGCTTTTTCTAAACGATCAGCCAAAGCTGTGACTAAAGCAGGGGAGGAGATATTAGAGTTAATTTCTGGAAAAAGAGCCTTAGGAATATTTGATTTAATTTCTTCAATTAATGCTATATTATTTTTTTCAATGAAAAAAACTGGGACTTTATTTTTTTTTATAATTTCTCGAGCTAATTCAATAAAGTTTTTTAATAGCCAACTTTTTTTTCTGTACAAGTTACCTTGCGTGATTGATAGGCCAATATAATCTTTCTTTGGCAAAAGTCTTTTAGCCTCTTCTTTAAATTTATTAGGAAGTAAATTAAAATTATATGAATGATAATCAATCTTTATGTTAAGAAATTTTTCAAGATTAACAATCGTCATTTTGCATAAATTATTGTCTTTTAAATAATTATTTTTTTTTGTACTAAATAAAAAATTAAATGTAGAAGAATAAAAATTTAAACTTGGAATTCTTTTAAGCACAATTGTATTTCTTAGTTTAGACTGTAAATCAATTATTAAATCAAACTTATCCAAATTTAATTTTGAAAATTCTTTTTTAACTGCAAATAAGTGCCACCACCTAAAACCAAAGTATTTAAGATCTATTTTGAGAGTTTTAATTTTAATATTGTAATCTTTTAATTTATTTTCAAAATGGTTATCATGAGCACTTAAATAAAAAAATTCAGAATTCTTGAGACTATTTTGCAAACTAAGAATTACAGGTATTAACTGTATTGAGTCTCCAAGCCCACCACCAGAGTTATATATTAATATTTTGCTATTCAATTTATTTATTTATTTTAATAAAAGTCCAGTAATCAATTTTACTATGAAATGTATAATTATCATTTAAATATTTGTTAACCAATGTCAGTGACTCTCCATTCCCATACGTAAATTTTTTAGATCTATGTAATATAACTTTTGGTTTTTTTAATTTCAACTCTTCAATAAATTTTAATTGCATATTTTCAGGTTTTAGAAGTTCCATGATATTAAAACTAGTGCAACTTTTTTTGTTTAAAAGATATGGAATAGCTATTTCGTCTGTCAAAATTTGAATACAATTGTGATCAGAACTTATTTTTTCATAGTAGTTTAGTAATTTTTTATAATCACTTAAATTGTGTGTTAAAAAATCTTTTTGCTCAGCATAAATTAGTTTATTAATTTTATTCAAAGATAAATTAATTAAATAAATTTTTTGTATGTTAAAATTGAAACATAAAGTAAAAAATATTACTAAATAAACTAAATTTTTATTCTTTATTGAAAATTTTCTTAAATTTATTATAAAATTAAATATATATAAGAGAACCACAAAAGATAAAATACTAAGCATGGTTGCTGAGCCAGCTTGAATATGTGGGCCATCAGATCTTGTTAACCCGTATTTAAAACTAATCAAACTGGATATAAAATAAAATAAAAAAAATATTTTAAGATTATTATTAATAAGATTGTTGCTTTTTTTTAAGCATATAATTATTAAGAATAGTCCAGTTAAGAAAAAAAAAATTAAAGTTTTTGTCGCGCGTCCATCATCGCCAAATAAAGGTGATGGGTATTGAATATTTCCTATCACCTCAATTATTTGAATAACAATGAAGGAATTAGTAATAAGTTTTTTTAACTCTGGGATAGGTATAAAAAATAAAATTGTAAGTATTCCAAAAACTAACCCTATCAAGGTAGAATAAATTTTATAATTTTCTCTACGATAAAGATAAAAAATTATTAAAAAAAATAATACTGTATTTAGATATAATGCTATATCTAACCACCACAAAAAAGATATTATAGAAACAAAACCTAATAAAGCATTAGACGTTGATAAATTATTTTTACACTTTATCGCATAAAATAAAATATTAAAGAAAAGTAAATAAATTACAAATCTTCTACTAAAATGTGACTGATCATAATAGTCTGCGAAAGAAATAAAAATTAATGATAAAAAAACAAAAAATAAAACTTTCTCTAGAATTTTAAAATTAATATTTTCACTTATTTGTTTTGCCAAAAAAATTAATAATATTTTATTGAGAAGAGTAAGCAAAATTGTACCAAATCTCGTTGCACCAATGGAGTTATCTCCAGATAAAAACCATATTAAAATTGGAAAAAGATTTCCAAACAAACCTCTTTCTAAAAAAGATGCAGTTAAAGAACCATTAGACAGCCTGAAATTATTAGAGGGAGTTAGTTGAACTCCTTCATGAAAAATATCAATTGGTCCTATAAACCAAGTAAAATCTATTGAAAAAAATTCATATAATAAAAAAGCCAACAAAATGTAAGAAAAATAATCAAGAGATTTTTCAATTTTATAAATGGGTTTTTCAATTTTAATTTTTAAAAATGAGTCCACAGAATAAAATTTATTTTTAAAAATTATCGAGGCAACAAATAAAATAGGGACTAGTGAAATTAAAATAAAACATACAAACCTTAAAGTATCTGTTTGTGAATGAATACCTTCTTTGTTCATTCCTGATACTGGAAAAACAATTTTATCCCAGACCCATAAAGCAAAAATTAATGATATTGCTGCAACTAAAAAAAGTATTAGTCCTTTCCAATTATTACTTAACTTTCTTGGGAAGAACATGTTATTTTTTCTAGATATTTTATTAAATTTCATTCTTAATTATTTTATAAACAATAATAATAATATAAACAGACTTTATTTTGCCTCTTTATAAACTTAGAGTATTAATATATTAACAATGACAATAAAAATACATAGTGCCCTCGTGGTGAAATTGGTAGACACAAAGGACTTAAAATCCTTGCCCTTTTGGGAGTGCCAGTTCGAGTCTGGCCGAGGGCACCAAGGATTTTAGAATGATTAAACTACATTTTATTTTTGATAAAACAAAAAAATCACAAACATTAAAAAAAAGATTATTTAAAAATTATAAAAACTATCCTGCAAAAAAAGCAGATTATATTGTTGTTGCTGGTGGAGATGGCTTTATGCTTAGCTCACTTAAAAAATATTTTAAATTCAAAAAAAGTTTCTATGGAATTAACTGTGGAACTTATGGTTTTCTGATGAATAGGTTTAATTTTGATAATTTAGAAAAAAAAATACTTAAAGCTAAAAAAACAATTATAAATCCATTAGAAATAACCATTCCAAACAAAAAGAAACTAATTGCGATTAATGAACTTTCTTTGTTTAGACAAAGTAGACAAACAGCATCTTTAAGACTTCAAGTTTCAAGAAAAATAATTATAAAAAAGTTAATAGGAGATGGAGTTTTAATCTCAACACCAGCGGGTAGCACTGCTTATAATCTATCTGTTCATGGACCGATTTTATCTTTAAACTCAGAGAAGCTAGCCATAACACCAATAAGTCCATTTAGACCAAGAAGATGGAGTGGAAAGATAATTTCCAATAAATCTAAAATTAAAATAATTAACTTAGACTCAGCCAAAAGGCCTGTGGCAGCTGTTGCCGATAACATTGAAGTAAGAAATATTAAAAGTTTAACAGTTAAAATAAATAAAATGCTTAAACTTAATTTACTTCATGATCCTGAGAGAAGTTTAGTAAAAAGAATAAAAATTGAACAAACTAGAAGAAATGTTAAATGAATAAAGCAGATTTCGTAAATAGATGGGATAGCGATGTATTTCCAAATAAAGAAATTGGAACGCAAATATTTATTGATTTAAAGAAAAACCTCAAAACATCGCCTCATCCATTTTCATCTTGGAGGTCAATACCAAATCAAAAATTAAAAACAATTTCCATTAACGAAAATGGCTTCAGGTCTAAGTCATTAAAAAATCTTAGGTTTAAAAATAACGCTATACTCCTTGGAGGTTCAGTAGCATGGGGTTTTGGAGCAACTTCTAACGAAAATATACCATCTTACTTAATTGAAAAAATTTTGTATGAAAAATATGGCCTTGAATACAACGTAATTAATTTGGCCGAACAAATGTTCACTAGCTTTGAGGAATTGAAAGTTTTTATGTCAACCGCAGACGAATTAGATCCCAAACTAGTTATAAGTTTATCTGGCTGCAATGATGTAAACGCCGCTTATTCTAATAAGTATAAATCAAATGATCTTTATAAGATCTCCACTAGCTTCTTTTCTTGGGGGGTAAAATTAGGAATTATTCATGAAAGAAATTTTTTAAAAAAGATTATGAAAATTTTAATAAGAAGTCATAAAAATTCTGATGAATTAGATGAGAATTTTTTAGTTATAAAAAAACCTGGTCAGAAACAAATAGCTATTAAATTATTTGAAAATAAACTATCCTGGATAAATAATTATTGTAGTTTAAAAAAAATTCCGATTGTTCATGTTTTACAACCAGACCTTATTTTTAAGAGCAATAAATCAAAATTTGAAGCTGGTTATATTGACAGTATCGACCCTGAAAAATTAAGATTTATAAGACAGACTTTTAAAGAACTAGAATCAAATTTTTTTTTAAACAAAACTAAATCAGAAAATGAACTTTATTTAAACTTTTTAAATATTTTTGATAATTTTGAAAAAACTATTTATGTGGACAAGGCTCACACTTCAGATGAAGGATACAAAATAATAGCAGAAAAAATTTGCCTAGAAATAGATAAAAATATAAAGTTTTAAAATATAAATGATAATTTCTCTAATAGTTTTATTTTTTTTAGTTTTAGGAATTTTTTTCTTGTACAAAAGAAAAGAAAAAAAGAAAAAAGACTTAAAAGATGAAGATGGGCCCTCAGATGATATTTATCCATTATTTTAATGGTGCCCTCACACGGACTCGAACCGCGAACCTATTGATTACAAATCAATTGCTCTACCAATTGAGCTATGAGGGCTTTGAAGCAGGATATATGTTAAATTAAATTATTCTTCAAGTTATATCTGGATACAAATTAATAGTAAATATTTGCTGAAATTATGAAAACTGAAAAATAAAATATAATAAATGTTGTGTTGTAAAAATTAACTTTAAGCTTTGATAAATATATCATTAATCCAAATATTACAATTAATGGATCGAAATATTCCTGCATTAAAGGCCACAGCAAAATAGACAAGAAAAAAAAGTACAAGGTTATGAAAAAATATGATGCTTTTTTATCTAAAAAGAAAATTAGTATAAACCAAGATATTAAAAATGAAAAATAGGTAAAATATTCTCTTAATAGCAAATTAGAAAAGACTATTTTTGAAATTTTGTCTATATAACCAAGACCAACCCAATAGTCATCAACAGTATATTTTTTAAAATCAAAGTAATTTAACAACAGAATTATATAAATAATAATAAAAATAATTAATAAAAAATTAAATTTATTAAAAAAGAAATTTTTATAATCAAAATTTAAATTTGGTTTAAGAAAAATTAAAGGCAACAAATAAAAACTCATCATTGTTGCAGCATAACCAATATTAATAAAATAAAAGTCACTTATCCTTGATAAATTAGTTATAGTGTTTGGGTTTGCTAACTGAGTTTTAATTGGAACAATTCCATTCCATAAAAAAATTAAATAAATAAAAGGGATAGACAAGATAATATAGCCCAAACATATAAGAAGAATGGTTTTAATTTTTTTAACATTAAAGAAAAAAGTTAAAAAGCATATTAAAGGTATAATTATAAGTTTTTGGTCAAAGTACACACATAACGAACTAAAAAACAAAGTACAAAAATAATAAAAACTTTTCTTGTTACTTTCAATAAGTTGTTTTGAAAAAGATAAATTTAAAAAAACTAAACTTAATATAGCAGTAACTATTCCATAATTTTCATTTAATGCCCAGAATGCAGAAGTTCTGTAGTAAGGGCTTAATAAAATTATAACTGATAGTAATGCCAAATATTCACTTTTAATATCTTTGAACCTTATTTTAAGACCTATGTATAAAAATAATGGACCAAATAATGAGAGAATAAAAACGCAAAGTCTATACTTTTCTAAATCGTAAAAAAAAGGATTAAAAATTTTATTCAATATATATATTAGGGGAGGTCTGTTTCCAAAAATTTCTGGATGCTTAATAGCATCAACTATATTATTATTTTCAAAAATTTCTATATTTTTTATAATCCAAGATAAATCACCTTCATAACCACCAGCACCAGCAGAATTTTCACCTGAGTAAAAACCATAAAAAAAAGAAATTATTATTCCAAAAAAAAGAAGATAGGAAAATGTTTTTTTTGTATCCACGTTTATTTATTTTTAATATAATTATTTATATAATGACAAACTATTGAAACAGAATTTGAAATATTTAAACTTTCAATATTTTTTATATCAATTTTAAAAAGAAAATCACTATTTTTTAATGTATTGGGCTTTAAACCAAATCCCTCAGATCCAAACAAAAGTACATTTTTTCCTTCCCATTTATTTTGTGTAAAGTTCTTTTTGGCTGACACGTCAAAAGCACTTATCCAAAAATTTTCCGATTTTAAAAATTTTAGCGATGTATTTATATTTGCTACTTTAAAAATTTTTACATGCTCAGTTCCTCCACTTGCACTTCTGTAAAGCAACTTACTCTTTGACGGAAACGACCTATCCTTTACAATGATTCCATCGATACTAAACGATGCTGCTGTTCTTATAATTGATCCTATATTTCTAGGGTCTGTTACATCTTCAAGAGCTAAAAAATTAATATTTTTCTTATTTGATTGATTTATAAATTCTTTTAACGAAAGATCTTCCAATTGCTCTGCTTCAGCAACGAGCCCTTGATGAGCAATTTCGTCTCGACCGCAAATATTATCTAATTCTTTTCTGGTTTTATAAAAAACATTGATATTTTTTAATAAATTTAGTGGCTCGTTTTCTCTATTGAGATTTTTTTGAGCATCTTCTGTTAGAAAGATTTTTTCAATTTTTCTATTTGGGTTTTTTAGAGCCTCTATTACCGCATGTTTTCCCACTATTAAAAATGTTGTTTTTTTCATATTTTTTGGGCTGTTTTATTGAATAAATAGCATATTTTAATGAAAAATGATTTATTGCATTTAGGCATCAAGATGCTTATAAAACGCTTGTTGTTAAATACTTTTTAAGTTAGGGGGTATCCCTATTAAAAAATAAGGAGGGGTACCAAAGCGGTCAAATGGGGCGGGCTGTAAACCCGTTGCCTTCGGGCTTCGAAAGTTCGAATCTTTCCCCCTCCACCAACTTAGGTTGAATTTAACGATTGAAGAGCGTAATAAGTTTGGTTTCGCGGGTGTAGTTCAATGGTAGAACGCTAGCCTTCCAAGCTGGATGTAAGGGTTCTATTCCCTTACATCCAGCTTGGAAGGCTAGCGTTCTA
>MDTA01194182.1_pt1 | contig 10449 bp, 6 predicted proteins | sample 811151 | NCBI WGS metagenome assembly MDTA01 (sample SAMN05326648, study PRJNA326480) | marine metagenome | isolation source: seawater | place: Indian Ocean: South | collected 2010 | reverse complement strand
CATAATCGTCTAAATGCTTTGCAAGAATGCTCTTAAGAAATTCTGCTTCTTGCTTTGTTACTGACATATGGTGTTGTGTCATGTGTGTTAATTGAAATCTACAATCAATTCAAGTATATCTCGGTTCCTGCAATGTTGACATTGCCACCCGCTGATATATTATAGTTGCCTGTGTTCGACAATGATGTATTGCCTGTTACAGTTATATCATAACTGGAATTTGGGAAGGGTGCAATATTTACCATACCCTCAAATGCTCCACCGTTAATACACTCAAGGTCATTACCCTCGACTTGTGTGCTAACCTTCCCTCGTACTTCGGTCATATAATTACGACCAATAAAATCGTATCGGCACATGTTTGATTGGATACGTACATCTCCATCACTCTTTACTGAGAATGTAGCTGTTGGTTTTTGAATTTTAACTTCATAATTACCTTTGACGTTTTCTTTAACAGAACCGCCTTCGCTCAAGTCATTAAGTAAGAATGTTGTTTTATTAATATATGAGTTTGATGTCAACCTCATAGTATTCTTACTTGTGATAGCCAAGTTTTCTTCGGCACGAGTTGTCATAACTCCACCGCACGTTTGCTGCCAATTACCATTGACAGTATCATACCTATTACCCTCAACCTCCGTATGCATATCACCTTCAACGTACATATGGACGTTACCGATAACATGCAAAACTAATCTATCGGGATCTCCTTCATCACCATTACCTACTTCTGAACCAATTTGGATTACTAGATTATGATCCGATAGAATATATGTATCATTTTTGGACTTTAGATATGTGTCATTTTTCTCATCCATTTGAATGAGATTACCGTTTTTGTTAAGGATTCTTATCCTTTCTGATTCTTCTGTATTATTAAATTCTAGTTTGTGACCCGCTGAAGTTACCTGAGTCCAGTTGTATGGATATTTAACTTTATTTTCTGGTGCTTCGCTTGGTTGGATAGTTCCACCTTCCCATGGTTTAACCTTGTTAAAGTCAAAAGTACCCTCTTCCTGTGAAATTTTTTTACCTAAACGCTCAGATTCTTCTTTACTCTTTTCAAGTATCTCATTAGCCAAGGAAGGATCGTTACTTACTCTTTCAAGATCTCTTTGTTGTTCTTTGCTAAGAGTATTCGCTGCATTCGCTGCATCCCGAGCTGCTAAAGCATCTCTTCTTTCTTGAAAAGTGCTCTCTAATGGTTCACCTTGAGATATTCCTGCAAAACTACCATCTGCATTAAAATGATGATAAACAGCCCCTTCGAGAACAGTTGCGGGTGACACTAATCTTTTTTCTAGTGCTTGAAATGCTCTCTCCTCTTCTAAGAATTCATCTGTATAAGTTGAAAATCCGCCAGTATTTGAAGATTCAGCATTTGAAGATGTAGTTTCTGGTGTTACAATTGGTTCTCCATCTAACAGGAAATTACCATCTGCATCAATAGGTCTACCACTTGCAGCGTCATAAGTTATGCCCCCAACTTCATAACTATTTGACAATCTTTCATCTAGGACAGCTTTTTTTGCTTTTTCTTCTACTAATTTTTGATATTCTTCTTCTTTTCTTTTCTTTTCTTGAAGGTCTTCTATCCTTGTATTAAAACCACTACCTCTACTTCTTCCAAATTCATATGAGTCTGTCATTAGTATCCACCTCCATAACCACCTTGGTTCTGTTGATTATTATCTTGTTGTTGTGTTTGTTGGTTTTGTTGTGTATTCTGTTGTTGTGGTTCTTGATTAATAGGAGTTGATACTGGAGGAGATACAGTAGGTGCTGAAGGTGTCACAGTTGTTGGTTCTTGAAGGTCAATAGTACCAGTATCTTCCACTAAGTTTATACCAGAATCTACTAGTTCTGTGGTTTCATCTTCTGCTTTTTTCTTCAGCATAGGATGACCCACACAGTCAATATATCGTGTAAGAGGTAATATGTTACTCTCTCTCAATTCTCTAGGTCCTGAAAATTCGTATATTACAGAAATTTTTCCTCCACTTCCTTTGGCATCTTCTACCCTTGGTTTTACAAATCCAAGAACTGTTTCTGTAAGTTTAGGTTCTACCAACCTACCCTTAGAATCTACAGTGTATGTTCCAATTTGTTTTTTCTTCTTACCTCTACCAATAGTTATTATTGGATTTTCATATCCAGATCCAACATTAACGTTCTTAATTTTGTTTACTCTTGGTATTAAATCTCCACACTTAGCATATATTGCCTTTGCATCTGTTGGTATAACGAGGTGTGGGAACTTCTTATTAAAATTCAATACAAATTTATGTCCTGATTTTGTTTTTAATTTCATACCCACTTCTATTTTAGAATTTTCAGATGGGTCTACCGTTGCAAATAACATATGATCTTCATCCCAATCAACATCAACCACTTGCAAAATATCATCAGATCTATCATCATCCATCATAATATAATCGCCATCATTTACATGTCCCTTTAATCCAACCTTAGAAACTCTAACCGCATATTGCTCTTTAGGGCAAAATATATCTGCAGGATCAAATCCATACCCAATACCAGTGGTAAGAACCTCAACCGAGTCTACTTTACCATCAATAATATTTGGTCTAAATGTTGCTCCACTACCTTCTGGTTCGTTACATGTAAACTGTGCTTTAAGTTGTGCTTGTCTATTTACTGACTTTCCTTTCTTTCTCATCAATACACCAAGCATTTGTCCTATATCGTCCACAATTGCTATTGCTTTGACTGGAGTTGTAGACTTTAAGTTCTTCCAGATCAATTCTGGGAAACAAGGTTTTAAATTTCTATTAGCAGGAGAACAGTTAAGTGCTTCACTTACAGCGTTACCATCTGAATCGTAAAAAGTAATATCCTCAAATTTTTCTAAAGGTCCTCGTGTATCAAAATCTTTAGATGTTAATCCAGATGCTTTTCCCGCATCGCTATCTAAATCTACCAAAGCTCCAGTTGTAGTGTCAAAAGCTTTCTGTACACCATTAGGACCTACAAATGGAACAAATCCATTCTTAGGTTTACCATTACCAATTACAGTTCCAAGATTAGGTGGTTGGAATGCATATTGATTGATTTGATCTTGTTTCTCTTCATTACCTTCTTTTCTAGCACCAACTCCAGTGTCAAATGAAGATGCACCAATAGCACATGACAATGCACCATCACAAAATAAATCTAACAAATCACCAACTTTACTAAGTATTCCTTGTATTTGATCTCTAGCACCTTTGATAGCACCAGTTATACCTTTTAATATACCCAAAGCAGCGTTGACTTTACTCATTATCTGCTTCATTATCTCACCAAGAATATCTTGTATCATGCATAAAGCAGCGTCTAATAAATTCTCAACCAAATCACCCAACAAACCTTTTATAAAATTACCAAGATCACCAAGCAAATCTTTGAAAAGACATGATACTAAATCACCTACACCTTTCAATTCTTTTTTAACTTTGTCATCTAGGTCTGGATTTGGTATATTAAGTTTATCAAGATTATCCTGTATGAGTTTGTTAGTCTCTGACATAACAACTCCCTTGATATTGGCAGTCAATCCGCTAAGTTTCTTTGTTATCCTGTTAGCAGTCTTGTTTATTGCCTTGTCCATATCAACAACATCACCAGTAATCTTGTCTACGAACTCATCTATATCATTCTTCTCTACACCTCTAGCAAATTTCATGAACTCTGCTATAGGACCTTTAAGTTTTGTAGAACTTTCAGATCCACATTTACCGTTTGCTACAATGACTGATGCTTTTAAAGATGCACTTGCAAGTTTACCAGCTTCGGATTCGTTTATAAAATTTTGACGAGATTTATTATTATCACTTTTGGTGTTCTCTCTAATAAGTTCAAAAGTATTATTGTTGCTTACTTTTTGATCGTGACCTGTCTCTTCATTAACCTCAACAGTAGATCCTGAGTTAGATATTCCACTTCCTGTAGAAACATGGTGTAATTCATCATATTCTTTTGCTGCAAGTTGTGCGAATCCTTCCTCGCTTCCTACGTCTACTCCATATGGTTCTAATGGATTTTCATCAGTCAAAGCTCCCATAACAATAGGTATCTGTGCTGCAGCACCATCCATAAAAAATCCTACTACCCAACTATTAATTTGCAACTGGTGGATAGATCCAATACCAGATCTTTGTGCGTATATTGGGGGCATGATAACTTGTGCCCAAGGCAACTCTTCTGTAGGTAAATCAACCCTACTTCTAGCATGATAACCAACAATTCTGACCTTTACCTTATTAGACCAGTCGTAATCTCCCTCAACAAATTCTTTAGTCTCAACATCATAAGACCCTATTCCATTATTCTCTACCTGTCCAATCCACCAGTTGAACCCATCTTTACCTATAAAATTAGCGGTTGCTTCATACATGATTATGCACCAGGACTATCAGTTGTTAGAGTGAGTTTCGTACCCATCGTATCATTACTACTAAAAAAGGTTCTATCAACTCTTGATATAACATATTTACCACTGTTTTGAGCGTCGGGTTCTTGTGCTCTACCCTTGTATACATCTAATTGTACCACATCACCTACTGTTAAGTCAAAATATCCTATAAATTCTACCTCAACAATTTTATTGTAAAATAATTTTTCCCTGAGTGCTGCTTGTGATAATTGTTTTGTTATACCGTCTGTGTGAGTTCCTTTTGAAAACAAAGCAGTGTCAACGATCTTTGACATGATACGTGTTGGAGCAGTATCTTTGCTAAAATCTTTGAAGTACAATGGTGTTGGACTGTTATTTAAACGTGGAACGTCTTCGTAATATTTATTGATGTCAAACTTAGTTTCTGTAAATTCCATATTATAAAGATCAAGAGTCATTACATTACTAGCATAAGAACCAATATTTAATCCTTTCAAAACATCAACATTTGAGACTACTCTCATTTTCTTTACAGATAAAACGTCCAGTTCATCATCTTCTTTTAGTTCTCCAACTAGATTATTAACAATAATTCTTTTAGTGGGTTCCTCCGTTGTAAATGAGTCATATGACTTAAAATTATATCCTCTTCTATTTTGAAAAAAAGTATACCCTGCACTTGCGGATTTACTACTCCCTTTTGCTGCTATAGATTTACCAGCTAACCATGATATGATGGTAAAAGGACACCAGAAAGGAGACACAAATGAGTATTTGTTAAAAGTTGGTTCTATATTCTCTGTGTCAACGGGAACTACAGTTCCCATAATATTTTTTAAAATGTCATCAACCACTATTTCATGTATTTTTTTATCACCAAATTTTCTAGAAATTTTCATGGCTGCATTGTTAATAAAGTCTGGAGTACAGAGCATCAAGGTTGCTTTTGAAGTTACACCATCATTAACACGATCCTGTATATTATAAATTGTAAAAAATCCACCAATTTTAGCTCTTGCTCCATCAAAAATCTCTATAAAAACAGATTCTAGACCCGTTAACTTTGACAATATTCCCGATGCAGTATCAGTCAATTGAACTTCCATCAGTATAGATGCAGACTCTATATCTTCTAGATATCTGACATAAAGAACCTGATTAAGTCCAAATGCGAATGCTTCATCATTAACAGTAATAATAAAACGTTCTATTAAAAAATTATTCTGTAGTTTCATTAGAATTGAGACGTTTTATTGTATAATGATATGTAAACTGACTGTTTAATATCTGGTTTTGCCATGGATGTTCCCTCAGAGGGTGTATTATTTATTACACCCTTGCTTAATTGAGTGCCACTATCTGCTCTTGCAGTTGCAAGACTTACATCAGTTAGTTGTTGTGAAAAAACTCTGTTCTCTTGTATGACAGAATTAGTTAATTCAGAAAGATTCATAGTATTTTCATATGAGTTGATACCACTGTAAATTTCACTCAACATATTTGAGTCAAATTCAAATCCCAAATCACCTCCATTGAATATCTCAGTTCCCAAATTTAAAAAATTATTAAACTGATTCCCATCTAAACTCATGTTGTTTGTGGTGTTGCTACCCATGAGTGTAGAATCAACATTAGAATTTATAAAATATGATGAATTATTATTAGTATTATTAAACGCACTTCCTCTAACATTTCCTCCAAGACCTATACCATCAGCTGTCCCTGTGTAAGGAGCGGGTTGTTGATATCCTCTAGAACCACCATCCCCTACAAGTCCAATATTATTAGTATTTGTAATATCAGTTTCTAAAGTGTCACCACCTGAGAAATTAAGGGCATTTGAGATTGTAGAAACTAATGATTCTAAAATGTTTGATGAAGTATAAGTGCTTGTTTCAGTATCACTTGCTTCTAATCTATTTGTAGTAGTTGCAAGTTTAAATGCTGATGTAATTGATTGTATATTGTCTCGTATTACTTCTGATGATTCTTTACTGGAAGGTTGTAACTTACTCATTAAGTCAACCAATGCAACAGCGGCTGCTTTTACTGGCAATCCAAGAGACTGACCAAATGCCTTCTTTAGCGTGTCATCTATCTTAAAGTCTGATTCAATACTTTGTGCTATATTTTTTTCTATACCATCATCTAATCCAACCTTATCAAGTCCCATACTATCAGGTCGATCTTGAACCATTCCTGTATTAGGTATAAGTCCCCCCGCAGCAAACTTTGGCATATTATAATTAGGTTCTTCATTTTTTGACTCTGTTGGAATATTTGGTTCTGGAGTTTCGTACTTATAATTTTTTATAACCTCTGGTTGCCTTTTATTTGGGAACATGTCATTTAGAGGACTCAAATCAAAATATGGAGATTTTACAGGTTGAACTGTGGGACCTCCAACTTCATCTAACGATTGTAGTTTCTCACGTAATAAAAAATCTCGACGTACATCTTCTGCGTACATCGCTTGCATCATAGCAGTTCTATTCTCTAAAAAGTCAGATAGACCTCCTAAAGACTCATACAGATAACCGTGATCTAAATTCTCTTCCATTACCCAACTACCTCTCTAGAACCTTTTGAAAAGGGTTCAATTACAATATGATTTGAAATTTCACGATCCTTTTCGACCTCGAAAGGAACAGTAACGGTCTTTACTATAGGAATGGGGATAATAATTGGGATTGGATTTTCACTTCCTGTAGAAGATTTGCCACTTTGCGTAACAGGCATATTGTTTAACATATTCTTATCACCAGAAAATACAGGACTAATACTACTGTCTGCCAATACACTAGTGGTTTTCTTAATAGCTTGAGTGTTATCGCCAGGTATCCAATCGCGATTGCCAGGTTGCAACCACTTATCATTTGGTTCATTATTCCAAAAATCAAAGTGAACTGGATCTCGATCTCCCGCCCATTTGAATCCAAATTTATGTCCGTTTTTCCTCATCCATTCATTAGCAGGATCATAATAATTAATATCTACCGCCCAACCTTGTACGTGTGGAGACATATGAACTGCAGCAGGAGTATATACGTTAGAATCTCCTGCTTTATTTCTGTTTATTAATTCTTGTTGTTTTTCTGGCGTTCTATATGATGATGTAACTGCACTTGGTAGGTCAACACCATCTGCTGCTGCAGCTGCCACTGCCTTTTCCCATGCTGACATGGTAGATGGGTTTAAGATAATTGGATTTCCATTAATATCCAACATCGTATTTGGTGATACAGTATCAGATGCAAATATTGCACTACCATTCATAAGATCTAAATTTTTAGCAGCAACAGTCGTATCGAGTGCAGTAGTCAAATCACCACCTCCACCTTTAAACATGCTTGATATACCAGATAACAGTTCCAACCCTGCACCAGAAAGATCACCAGTCAAAACTCTCTGACCCGCAATTATCAATCCCGCAGCAAGTCCTTTCAAAGGTATGTTGTTCACTATGGTTTTCTCTAAATCCTTTATACCTAAGAGTTTAGCACCTTTTATAAAAATTTGCTTTGCTGTACCGATAGAATTTGTAAATGCCCTCTCAACAGGATTTTCCAAAGTTTCGTCGGTGTCTGTGGTTACACTACTTAACTCACTAGCAATTATACTATTAAAACTAGTCAACAAAGTATTGCTACCTGTTTCACTAGATGAAAATGGTTTCAGAGGTTGACCTAAACTAAATCCACTATTTGAAAGTTTTATACTAGTAAGACCAAATATTTGTTTTAATCTATTTGCTTCGTTGAGAACACTTGTTTTTGTTGATGAACTTGGTAGTAAATTGAGGAATCCAACCGAAGCTGCAATCATTATAGATGCACCTTCTCTATATACTGCTTCTATCGCTCTACCAAACTTAGATGCAGGGATGATAAATTCTGTCTCTCCACCTTCACCCACCAATACCGTTTGAGTGTTTTGAACGTAACCACCCTCAGCAAAAGCAGGAACAATTAATCTTCCTTTGTTTAATAAAGAAACCAGTCTTGCTATTATTAAAGGAGTTCCAACACCAATAGAAATCATATCAGCAGGACCTGGTATAGGACTGTCTACTTGAGTACCCAAAATAGTAGCAGCAAGTAATGACATCAATATTGGATCAGATAAATTGGCTTGAGCTAATTTAACAAGTTCTTGGAAACTTAGATTTTGAATTTCCGCTTCAGTTATTGTTTGTGTAGTAGTAACTAGATCTCCAGTGTCAACGGGTGCGGGTTCAAAATCAATCGTTGTTTCTCCATCTCCTATTTCAGTGGCAAGAGCTGGTGGAGTGACACCTCCAAGAGGATTCTGAACTAAACCACCTTGTCCTCCTAACAAACCTCCTAAAATTTGTTGAATTACTTCCCAAGTAATACCCAAACCTAACAAAATCTGCACCAGAATGTTGATTTGAACGGGATCAAATACAGGAATATCTACTGTTACTGGATCTTTTGGTGGTTTTGGTCTAGGAAAAGTTGGAAAAAAGAATCCACCAACAGGATCTTCTTTTGGTTTTAGTTTTTTCTTCCTATTGTAAATTGTCTGATTATATGTTGTATCTTCTATTCCTACGTAAAATCTATCTCTGTTTCTTAAATATTCAAAATACTCTAAATCTAAATCGACAAAAGATCTCACCGCAGAGTCAAAAGAGTCTGTGACTTTGGTAAAATGTTTTGTGTCTTCAAAATCCATTAGCGTTTGCGACGTTCTTCTTCTATCCTATCTCTCTCTTTTTGTAAATGAGTAGATAGTAAACTCACATATACTTCCCTTTCCCAAGGAATCATGTTCTCAATGTCTGTCAAGCTATATTTATGGTGTTGGACGAGAGAAAAATTGGTTTGATAGAATTTCATCAAGCCCTCTTCAAAGAGGGCTATACGAAAAAAGCTGCTAATCCTTGTAACACAATTTTATTATCTACCTTCGTTTTAGGGTTTTTTACCTTTAACTCATGTTTTAAACTAGGCATAGTGTTGAAAAATTTCTGTATTTCTTGAAACTGAGAGTTAGTAAGAGTCTCTACCCACTCTCTTGCTTCTTCATAAGTAAATTTTCCAGAGTCATCTTCTCCAACATACACTCTTTTAATACACTTGGCAATAAGATCATAAGGATCAACTTTTTTTAATGCAAAATTGACAGTTGCAAAGTAATCAAGATCTGGATATCTCATTTCAACAGTAATATCATCACTTAATTTAATAATATTGGTGTGTCCTTTAGGAAAATCTACCTTGACATCATCAACCATAAATGATACATTGACCTCAGTTTCTTTATCATCAGGACATGTAACTTTTAATTGAATCTCTTCACTAATTGATCTAGCACGTATCTGTAAAAATAGATATTCTATATCAAATAGAGCAAGATCATCAAAAGACATCTTTGTTATGATACAATTCTTCAATACAGTCGTGATAGCATTAAGTATCTGTTCTTGATCATTGTTTTCTAGTGCGATGATTAGCACTTTTTGTTCCTTGACTAAGAAAGGACGGTATTTCACTCTCTTTTTTGTAGAAGGCACCGTCAACGTATACGTTGGCGTAACAATTTCAGGTAATGGCATAATAAGTTATAATTTAGATAGGATTTTTAAGTGTCTCTGGTAATCTTAAATGACTATACTCGTAGTAGAATCCAACACTGACTTTCACAAGTTGTGCTGCTGCAGCTGAGTAAGGTACAGATGACACAGTATATGGGTATGCTTTATATAGTCGTGCTCTCCAAGAGTTTGCAAGTTTAGGAGGTTTTGCCACAACATCTTGAGGTTTTTGACCCTCTTTTGGCACAGCTGGAGTTGGAATATTTCCAGAAGTATACTTTTCTAATTTGTTTATAGTAAGTTCACAAGCGTAATGATTATAATATTGTTGCACGAATACTGGGAATTTTGTTTCTCCAAAAATTTTCGTACCATAAAGTGAACCGACTCCCTTAACTGGTCTACTTCCAGTTATAAAATCTTGCCACGCCCGAAATATTTGTAAAGCTGTAGAATTTGCATCCATATAAAAACTAATATCTAATTCATT
>MDTA01185384.1_pt1 | contig 10449 bp, 12 predicted proteins | sample 811151 | NCBI WGS metagenome assembly MDTA01 (sample SAMN05326648, study PRJNA326480) | marine metagenome | isolation source: seawater | place: Indian Ocean: South | collected 2010 | reverse complement strand
TTATATAAATGATTATGGTAATCAAATTAATAACTTTGTAAAATCAGTTTACCTTAGACTAAGAGAAATTAAATTTAAAGAGGAATTTATTTTAAACGAAAATTTATATCCTGGAGCTTACATAAAAGAAATTGCCAAAAATATAATAAAAAAAAACAAACAAATTGAACTAAAGAGTTTCAAAGAAAGTTTTGAAGAATTAAAAAAACTTTCTTTGGAAGGTTCAATGTCTCTAATAAAAAATGATTTGAAACAGCTTGGTGTCACTCATGATAATTTTTTTTCTGAAACCGAGCTTGTTAAACAAAAACTAGTTAGCAAAGTGGTAGAAAATCTTAAGAATAATAATTTAGTCGTAGAGGGTTTTCTAGCCCCACCAAAAGGTGAACAATCTAAAAATTGGAAAAAGGTAAAAAGGCTTATTTTTAAATCAACAAATTTTGGAGATGATTCTGATAGAGCTTTACAAAAAGATGATGGATCATGGACTTACTTTGCAAATGATGTAGCCTATCATTCTCATAAAATAAATAGAAAATTTAATAACTTAATAAATATTCTCGGTGCTGATCATACCGGATATATAAAAAGAATCTCTGCAGCTGTATCAGCGTTATCAAATGAAAAAGTAAAGCTTAATTGCAAAGTTTGTCAATTAGTTAAACTCTATAAAAATGGTAAACCTTTCAAGATGTCAAAAAGAGCAGGTGAATTTATTTCAGTTCAAGATCTATTAAATGAGGTGAACAAAGATTCAATTAGATTTATGATGTTAAACCGAAGCAATGATATGGAATTAGATTTTGATTTTGAAAAAGTAAAAGAAAAAACTAAAGATAATCCAGTTTTTTATGTTCAGTACGCTTATGCAAGAATAAATTCTATTTTAAGAACACTTAAGAAAAATCTAAATGATAAAATATCAGTCAACACTGAGTCATTTTCTCCAAATGAATACGAAATAAAGATTTTAAGAAAGATATTTGAATGGCCAAAAGTAATAGAGTCAGCCGCCTACAAGCTAGAACCTCACAAAATTCCTTTTTATTTATATGAACTCTCAACGTTGTTTCATTCTTATTGGAGTAAAGGAAATGAAGATAGCAAATTTAAATTTATTGAAAAAGGTCAAGTTAAAAGAGTCGAGTCCCTTGCTTTTATTTATCTTATAGCTACAGTTATTAAGAATGGCTTAAATATTCTTGGCGTTTCACTGCCAGAAAAAATGTGATGTATAAGATTTTTCAATTTCTATCTATTATAATTATTATTTTATTTATATTTAATGTTTTTAAATATTATTTATCAAGTAAAAATATAAGTAATAAAAATTTTACACGTTCTAATATTGACCAAATTTTAAAAGAAAAAATTAAGGAATTGCCCATTTTAGATAATGATACAAATAATGTAATTCAATTTAATGATACTTTTGAAATCGAGACAAAAGGTGAAAAAAAAAGAAGTTTTTGGAATTTGTTAAAAAAATAAATGAAACGAAAAGCTATAATTATTAGCATTAATGGTACAAAACTTTCTAAAAGAGAAAAAATTCTTATATCAAAAGAGAAACCTTGGGGTGTTATTCTTTTTAAAAGAAACCTTCAAAATTTAAGTCAAATTAAATCTTTAACATCAGATATTAGGAAACTTTCAAAAAATAAAAAATTTCCAATTTTAATTGATGAAGAGGGTTCAAATGTATCAAGATTAAGCAACATAATTAAAAATAATTTATCTTCGAATTTTTTTGGAATTTTATTTAAAAAAGACAAAGTTTTCTGCTTAAAAATCTTACTTTATTATATCAATTCAATTAGTGAAATTCTCCGTGATTTGGGAGTAAACATTAACACTATTCCTGTACTTGATGTTCTAAGAAAAAATACAAATAAAATTATTGGCAATAGAAGTTTTTCCAATGATAGAAAAGTTGTTAGTGAATTAGGTAAATATACTATTAAATATTTACACCAAAATAATATAGTTGGAATTGTAAAACATATTCCAGGTCATGGCCCCGCAACTTCTGATAGTCATATAAAAATGCCTAAAGTGAATCTCACTTTTAACAAATTAAATCTAATTGATTTTTATCCCTTTAAATCATCACAGGCGAAATTAGCAATGACTGCGCATATACTATACACAAAAATTGATAAAAGATATGTTGCTACTTTATCTAAAAAAATTATCAAAAACATAATTAGAAAAAAAATTGGATTTAAAGGAATTTTGATATCAGATGATATTTCAATGAAGGCTCTTAAGTATGATTTAGTTACAAACGCAAAAAAATCTCTGAATGCTGGGTGAAATTTAGTATTGTATTGTGCGGGAAATACAAATGACAACTTTAAATTGATAAAATCTCTTCCCTATATTGATAAATTTACGTCCAAAAAAACTTCAGAAATTTATAAAATTTTAAGGTAAAATTAAGTATGGAATCAAAAAAAGCTAATCAAATTTCAGTTGAGATTCCCAATTTTAGCGGACCGTTAGAAGTTTTGCTAGATTTAGCTAAAACCCAAAAAGTTGATTTAGCTGAAATTTCAATTGCAAAACTAGCTGACCAATTCCTTGAATATATTAAAAAAAATAAAGATTTAAATTTAGAGACGGCATCAGAGTTCTTATTAATGGCGACATGGTTAGCCTATTTAAAATCGAAGTTGCTTTTGCCAGATGATAAGGACGATGATTTTAAGGCCCTTGAAGTTGCAGAAAGATTAAAGTTACAATTAAAGAAATTAGCTTTAATAAGAATTTTATCAGATCAAATGCTTCAAAAAAAACGATTAGGAGTGCATATCTTTACAAGAGGTATGAAAGGCGGAATTAGATCGATAAATACACCGATATATGATATTTCACTTTATGAGCTTCTTAAAACTTACTCTAATATTCAAATGCAAAAAACTTTTCAAAATATTAGTATTCCAAAGCTACCTGTTTTTACAACTGAAGAAGGAATTAAACAAATTAGAAATAATCTAGAAAATATTAAAGATTGGAAAAATTTAATTGAATTAATTCCAAATTTTTATTCAGAGAATAAAATGAAAAGAACAGGAATAGCCGGTATATTTGCAGCAAGCCTTGAATTAACAAAAGAAGGAATTGTATCAGTCCAACAAGATAAGATTTTTGAAAAAGTAATGATTAAAAAAGTTTAAATGAAAAATAAGAAAAAAAATAATGTTATTGATTTCCCAACTTCACCTTCTAAACTCGAAAGACAAGTCGAAGCAATTTTATTTTCTGCATCTGAACCTTTAGATGTTGAAACTATTGAGAAAAGAATACAAACTTCTTCAAATTTAACTAAAATTCTTGAAGGACTTCAATCAATATATAGAAAAAGAGGTATTAATTTAGTTTGTATAAAGAAAAAGTGGTCATTTAGAACTGCTGATGATTTATCAAAGTTGATGGCATTACAAAAATCTTCTCAAAAAAAATTATCTAAAGCTACTGTTGAAACTTTAGCTATAATTGTTTACCACCAACCTGTAACAAGATCTGAGATAGAAGAGATACGCGGAGTTTCATTTGCTTCTAATACTTTAGAAATTCTCCTTGAGTTAGACTGGGTAAGGCCTGCTGGTCGTAAGGATGTACCAGGAAAACCTATTCAATACGGTACAACTGAAAATTTTTTAAATCATTTTAATATTCAAAAACTATCAGACTTACCTACAATCGAAGAACTTGGCTCTGCTGGACTTATTGATACATCCAATATTGATAAATCTATTTTCGGAACTGGCAAATTCTTTAAGGAGCAGTCAATTTCTGAAAAGCAGAATATTTATGAAGATATAGATGAAGCTATAAAAAAAGCTCCTGAAGATGAAAAATAATTATATTTATTTAACGATTTTTATTGTATATATCTAAGTCTATGGGAATTAGTTTTTGGCAAATAGCAATAGTTGTTGTTCTAGTTGTTCTGCTCTTTGGTAGAGGAAAAATATCTAGTCTAATGGGGGATGTAGCAAAAGGGATAAAAAGTTTTAAAAAAGGCATGTCAGACGATAACCCAACTAGCAATAACGAAGACAATTCTAAGTCAGATAATTCTGACTCTGAAAATAAATAGTCAAAATGCCTCAAATTGGTTGGTTAGAGATATTATCGGTAGTAATTATTGCAATATTAGTTTTGGGACCAAAACAATTTCCCATCGCACTTAAAAAAATTGGATCTTACATAGGTAAATTAAAAAATACATTAAATAATTTTCAAAAAGAAGTATCAAATGTTACTGAAGAAATTGATTTAGAAAAAGATATTAATTCTAAAAGTGGCAATAATAAAAAAGATGTAAAATAAGATGGGCGATAATAACTCTTTTACGAGTCATTTTGTTGAATTACGTTCTAGATTACTTAACTCTATCATTTTTATTTTTATCGCTTTTGTTATCTCATATATTTTTGCTGAGAATATTTATAATTTTTTAGTAGAGCCATATGCTAAAGCTGTGAAAGATGATCAAAACTCTCGCAGATTAATTTTTACTGCGTTACATGAAACATTTATAACTTATATAAAAGTAGCTTTTTTTTCTGCAATTTTTTTAGGAAGCCCAGTTTTATTGATACAAATATACAAATTCATTGCTCCAGGATTATATAAAAATGAAAAAAAAGCTATTCTTCCATATCTTGTATCTACACCGATACTTTTTTTATTAGGAGGATTATTAGTCTATTATTTAGTAATGCCACTAGCTATTAAATTTTTTTTATCATTTGAAAGCCTAGGTTCTAATACAACTCTACCAATTCAACTTGAGGCTAAAGTAAACGAATATCTGTCTCTAATCATGAGACTAATTTTTGCGTTTGGAATAAGTTTCCAGTTACCTATACTTCTTAATTTACTAGCGAGAATTGGAGTAGTTAATTCGGAGTACCTTAAAACAAGAAGAAGATACGTGATAGTAATTATTTTTGCTTTAGCAGCTATTCTGACACCACCTGACCCTATTACACAAGTAGGACTAGCAATCCCTTTGTTATTACTTTATGAATTATCTATATTTACTGTAAGATTCATTGAGAAAAAAAAAGATAAAGAAAATTTAAAAGATGCATAATATTAAAGATTTAAGAAAAAACTTAAAAAAATACAAAAAAAAATTTCTTGAAAGAAATTTTAATTTTAAAATTGATGTCTTTAATGATTTAGACAGTAACAATAGAAAATTAATAAATGAAAAAGAAAAATTAGAACAAGAGAAAAAAAAATTATCAAAATTAAAAGATAAGTCAAATTTTGAAAAATCAAAAAAAATATCAGAAAAAATATTAGAAGTGTCTAATTTGCAAAACAAAACACAAATCAAACTTAATGAATTTTTAAATATTTTACCAAATTTAGCCCTTGAAGAAGTTCCTGTTGGTAAAGATGAAAAAGCAAATAAACTGATAAATCAGTCTGGGATTAAAAAAGAGTATTCTTTTGAACCCAAATCTCATATCGAAATTGGATCGAAAGGCAATATGATAGATTTTGATACGTCGATCAAATTATCTGGTTCAAGATTTGTAGTTCTTAAAGATAAAATTGCATTATTGGAGAGAGCTTTAATCAATTTTATGATGGATATTCATACCAATGAATTTGATTATATGGAGATTTCTCCCCCTTTAATTGTAAATGAGGATGTAATGTTTGGTACGGGGCAACTCCCAAAATTTGAAGAAGATCAATTCGAAATTAAATTTGAAAACACTGATCAAAGAAAGTTTTTAATACCAACTGCTGAAGTAGTTTTAACAAATTTAGTTAGAAAATCTTTAATAAACAAAGATCATTTACCATTAAGATTTGTGGCTTCAACACCTTGTTTTCGAAAAGAAGCCGGTAGTTATGGAAAAGACACAAGAGGAATGATTAGACAACATCAGTTTTATAAAGTTGAGTTAGTAAGTATTGTTGAACCTAAAGACTGCAAACAAGAATTAGATCGTATGTTAAACTGTGCAAAAAGTATCCTAGATAAATTAGAAATTCCGTATCAAATAGTTTTATTATCTTCAGGTGATATGGGGTTTAGTTCAGAAAAAACATTTGATATCGAAGTATGGATACCCTCTGAAAAAAAATATAGGGAAATCTCAAGTTGCTCATCATGTGGATCTTTTCAAGCAAGAAGAATGGGTGCTAAATATAAATCTAGTAATGGTAACGATTTTGTTGGCACATTGAATGGTTCAGGTCTAGCTGTAGGAAGACTTTTAATAGCTTTATTAGAAAATAATCAAAATAAAGATGGCTCTGTTACTATCCCAAATGTTTTAAAAAAATATATGAATAATCTAGATAAAATTTGATAAAATTTAACTTGTTTATCTAATACATTTATTATATTTGTCTCCTCATGAGTGGCCAAGGCATAGCACAATTTATACCCTTAATACTAATATTTGTAATTTTTTACTTTTTTCTAATAAGACCTCAGCAAAAAAGGGTAAAAGATCATAAAGCAATGGTAGAAGCTTTAAAAAAAGGAGATGAGGTAATTACTTCAGGAGGAATAATTGGGGTTGTAGATCGCGTTATGGAGGATGATAGAATTGAAGTGATAATAGGTGAGGGCACAAAAGTCCAAATTATACGATCGACAATTACAAGCTTGCTAAAAAAAGAAGAAGTAAAAAAATAATTCTTTTTCGTGTTAAATTTTTCTAAAATAAATATTTTACTCATATATTTAATTTTTTTTATTACATCAATTTTTTCATTTTTAAACCTTCAAAAAAACGAAAATATAATAATAGATAAGAAAGTAAATTTAGGTTTAGATCTTCAAGGAGGATCTTACTTATTATTAGAAATAAACTCAGAGTCTCTTATTAAAGAAAAAATTCAATCAAAAGTTATTCCAATAAAAAAATTATTGAACGATAATAATTTGAATTATAGTGATTTTAAAATTGATAAAAAAAAATTAATTTTTAAGATTAATGATTTTGATAAATTAGAATTAATATTATTTTCAAAAAAAGATAATTTAATAAATCCTTATATTGATCAATATAGATCTTTTGAACTAGATTATAAAAAATTAAATGATAATTATGTAGAAGTTTCTCTTTCAAAATTTGGAATTTTAACTATTAATAACGCTGCACTAAAACAGTCAATTGAAATTGTAAGACGCAGAATAGATGATGTTGGTACGAAGGAGCCAACTATACTACAAAGAGGAGAGAAAAGAATTTTAGTAGAATTACCTGGTTTAAAAGATCCAGAAAGAATAAAAAAACTTTTAGGCAAAACAGCACAATTGAATTTTAGGCTGGTTAGTGAAAATTCCGAATTTGGTATTGATGAACTTATTTCAGAGAATGGCGAAACCTTAAAGATAAGTAAAAGAATTGTTATGAGTGGAGAAAACTTAATGGACGCTCAACCAAGTATACAAAATCAACAAAATGAACCAGTAGTTTCTTTTACTTTAGATAGACTTGGTGCACAAAAATTTGGTAGAGCCACTACTGATAATGTTGGTAAGAGATTAGCAATTGTTCTCGATGGTAAAATAATTAGTGCGCCAAATATAAATGAACCCATTACTTCAGGAAACGGAATGATATCAGGAAATTTTACTTTTCAAGAAGCTACGGATTTGGCTTTACTACTTAGATCTGGTGCCTTGCCAACCCCATTAGAGGTTGTTGAAGAACGGACAGTTGGTCCTGATTTAGGAGAAGACTCAATTAGATCAGGGATCACCTCACTAATAGTTGGATTTATTTTAGTAATATTTTTTATGTTCTATAAGTATAAAATATTTGGATTAATTGCTAATACAGCTTTAATTGCCAATTTATTAATGCTAGTAGGAATTTTGACAATTTTAGAGGCAACATTAACGTTACCAGGTATTGCAGGAATAATTTTAACAGTAGGAATGGCTGTTGACGCAAATGTTTTAATTTTTGAAAGAATTAAGGAAGAATTAAAAACAGAAAAATCAATAATACATGCCTTTGACACAGGATATTCTAAGGCAAAAATCACTGTTCTTGATGCAAATATAACTACACTTATCGCAGCTGTAATATTATTTGCTTTTGGATCAGGACCAGTAAAAGGATTTGCAATAACTTTGGGTATAGGAATCATAACCACTTTATTTACTGCATACTTTTTAGCAAGACATTTAACGTCAATTATAGTTTTAAGGAACGATAGGAAAGAAATAAAAATTTAATGATAAAAAATATTAATTTTGTTTCAAAATTCAAAAAAGCAAATGTTGCCTCGATCTTAATTTTTGTTTTTAGTGTGTTTTTTATTACCTTTAAAGGCTTAAATTATGGTATCGATTTTAAGGGTGGAACTTTAATAGAGTTAAGAACAGATATTTCTGTTAATGCATCCTCAATAAGAGACTCATTAAATAGTATGAGTTTAGGTGATGTGAATGTAAAAAAATTTGGAAGAGACGGTGATTATTTAATAAAAGTAGAACAAAAAAATACTAATAATAGTAATTTAATTCCACAAATAAAAAAAACATTATCTGATAGCTTAAGCTCAGAAGTTGATTTCAGAAGAGTCGAGAATGTTGGTCCTAAAGTAAGTTCTGAATTATTAGAATCATCAATAATTGCAATCTCAATAGCTTTAGCCGCTATGCTTTTTTATATATGGATAAGGTTCGAATGGCAGTTTAGTGTTGGTTCAATCATTGCTTTATTTCACGATGTAATAATTACTTTAGGTATTTTTTCGATATTATCTTTAGAAATAAATTTATCAATAATTGCAGCTGTGCTTACGATAGTTGGTTATTCAATGAATGACACAGTTGTAATATATGATAGAATAAGGGAAAATCTATTCAAATATAGTAAAATAAGTATAAGTGATATAGCAAATCTCTCTATAAACGAGACATTGTCGAGAACAATTATTACATCAGTTACTACATTGTTAGCATTACTATCTATTTTTATTTTGGGAGGTGAAATTTTAAGAGGGTTTTCTTTTGCAATGATTTTAGGTGTTTTAATTGGCACTTACTCGTCTATTTTCGTAGCATCGCCAATATTAAAGTTTTTTAAAGTGAGTTATAAAACTTTAGAAAAAGATGAGGAAAAAATTGTCCCTTAATTAATAAAGGTTTTGTGCAGCTACCATTGAAAGCAACATAGGAAAAGATAACAAGGTATTTGCTCTTGAAAATAACATTGCAGTTTTTGCAGATTTAGTTTTTTCTTCAGGAGAACAATCAACTATACCTAATGCTTTTTTTTGGTTTGGCCAAATTACGAACCACACATTATAAGCCATTATTATTCCTAGCCACATTCCTATACCTATTGCTGTAGTTTTTGGATCTCCACTGCCAATTCCAAGGATCATTGCTTGATGAACGTATCCTTGTAGATAAGATACAATTAGTCCAGTAATTATTGTTCCTAAGGCCGCCCACCTGAACCAGAACAAAGCTTTAGGCGCGATAACTTTTCCTATAGCTGGCTTCTGCTCATCAGGTATGTTTGGCATAGAAGGAATTTGGACAAAATTAAAATACCATAATAGGCCAATCCACATTATGCCAGTAAGAACATGGAGATATCTAAACAACCAACTAAAAAAATACCTATCTAAAACAAATCCATCACCAAAAAAGTGCAAACCTATTAATAATAAAATTGCAATACCAAGTGAAAGATGAACAGTTTTTGATAGCGATTGTAAGATATTAGTCATTATTTTTTATATCATAAATTATACTTTTAAGCAGTCTTTTTCATTGACCCATTTCCAATTAATTCTCTAATAAATTTACCTGTGTAACTGCCTTTTATGCTTGAAACTTTCTCAGGAGTGCCTTCTGCAATAATTTTACCACCATTGACACCTCCTTCTGGACCCATATCAATTATATGATCAGCAGTTTTAATAACATCTAAATTATGTTCTATAACGACTACAGTATTACCAGTATTTGCAAATGCTTGTAATATTTCTAACAATTTTTTGATATCATGAGAATGTAATCCTGTTGTGGGCTCATCTAAGATATACAAAGTTCTTCCAGTTGGCCTTTTTGATAATTCTTTCGCTAATTTAATTCTTTGCGCCTCACCTCCAGATAAAGTGGTAGCTTGTTGACCAATTTTCATATATCCGAGTCCTACATGTTTTAGAGTTATTAATTTAGATTTAATGCTCTGAATGTTCTCAAAAAATACACAACCTTCATCAACTGTCATATCTAAAACATCTGCTATATTCTTATTTTTAAATCTTATTTCTAAAGTTTCTCTATTATATCTTGCGCCTTTACAAGTATCGCAAGGTATAAAAACATCAGGTAAGAAGTGCATTTCATAAGTTAAAACACCATCTCCTTCACAAGTTTCACATCTTCCACCTTTAACATTAAAAGAATATCTTCCAACTTTGTAACCTCTC
>MDTA01098037.1_pt1 | contig 10449 bp, 7 predicted proteins | sample 811151 | NCBI WGS metagenome assembly MDTA01 (sample SAMN05326648, study PRJNA326480) | marine metagenome | isolation source: seawater | place: Indian Ocean: South | collected 2010 | reverse complement strand
TATCGACAATTATCTTGCGACCTGTCAAACCTGCATCAGCATGCGGACCCCCGAGAACAAATCTACCGGTTCCATTGATTATCCTCTTAGTTTTTTCATTCAACAAAGATGAGGGAATTACTGCATCAATTACTTTTTCATTAATTTCAGAAACGATGAATTCGTACTCTTTTTGGACATCTCCTCCGAATCTTTCCGTGGCAATATCATCATGCTGGATAGCAATGACCACAGTTTCCACATGCGAGATGGTACCAAATTCGTTGTACTCGATTGTCACTTGACTCTTTGAATCGGGTCGAGCCCATGGCAATTCCCCATTCTTCATGCATTCAGACATCCTGGTAGTTAGGCGCTGAGACAATGCAGCAGGTAGTGGCATGAAGGAACCGGCTAATTCTGGAAAAGACTCGGTTTCATTTGATGCATACCCGAACATAAGTCCCTGATCGCCTGCGCCTTGGGCGAGATCGATTCCCGTTCCTTCGTCGACCCCTTGTGATATATCTGGAGACTGTTGAGTAATCCGAACTACTGTCTCGCACAATTGAAGACTCGTGGCGTCCATTCCAACAGAATGATCATCGTACCCTATTGATGCCGCAGTTCTTCGTGCAATTCCTTCGTAGTCAACCCTATGTTCTGAAGAAATAGTAACTTCACCTCCGATGTAAATATGGCTTGATTCTGGAGTACCCTTGACCATTGTCTCAACGGCGACTCTGGCTTTAGGATCCACCTCTAGACAAGCATCTAGAATTGAGTCTGATATCATATCACATAATTTGTCTGGATGACCTTCGGATACAGATTCAGATGTGAAAAGAAACGTCAAAATGTCACCACTAGCGCACCGAGTTTAACATTGCATTTGATTGTTCTTGAAGTTAATTTTACCTCAGATGAATGGGGTGGCCTTGACTATCGACCTGACCCTCCGCCTACTACTTGTCTGAATCCAGACCTCACCCCCCTCGAAGTGTTCAATATATCCCATTGCGATTCCGGACATCCCCAAACTTGGAGATGGGCCCCCGCTAGTAACATAGCCAATTATCTCTGAGTCTTCATCTGGTCCCGAGAACACAGTATGTCCAGGCCTAGGAGAAGGACCTCTTTCTGCACATTGCATCCCCCACAATCTTGCCCCGTTACTTAACTGAATAAGAGCATCGCGACCTACGAAATCGTGTGACAAGTCCAATCCATATGGAACTGCCGTCTCGGATGTACTTCTTGCTAGGTAATTATCCGGGAGACCATCCTTGACTACATCTATTCCAGGCCATAGGAAATCTTGTCCTGAAAGCAAGTACCCCTTCTCCATCCTTAGAGTATCTCTAGCACCTAGACCTACAGGAGAGACACAATGATTCGAGAGAAGAGCTCCCCAGAGTCGGGTTGATTGCTCATTGGGTATGAAAATCTCAGCTCCCCTCTCGCCAGTATAACCCGTCCCCTGAATCCAGCCAGTTATTCCAAGGTCGTTTTCATTAATTTCTTGACACCTGAATCTTCCCACGCAATTATCTTTTCCTAATACCTCATTTAGCACCTGTTCGGTCTTGGGGCCCTGGATTGCGATAATACTGGTTTTCTCCGATAGATCGTCTATTGATATTGAGCCATCTTCAGGAAGAAGTTTCGAGAGCCAATCAAAAACAATTCGAACCATAGTTGAGTTGGGGACCCCCAATATCTCTGATTCGTTACAAACTGCGAAAATCATATCATCGATAATGTGTCCTTGGTAATCTAAAAAGTGACAATACCCACACCTCCCTGGTTGGAACTTCATATACTCTTGAGTTGATACCGAACTCAACCATGAACGAACGTCTTCACCCCGAAATCGGAAAAATCCCATGTGAGAGACATCAAAAAGGCCTGCTGAACGACGTGTATCCAAGTGTTCTTCCTGAATTGATGAGTACCAAATTGGTAATTCAAAACCGTGGAAATCGATCATCTTTGCACCTGCCGACACATGGGATTCGAAAAGAGCAGTTCTTCTCAACGCGTCTCCCATACTTGGTGCTGAGTCTAGTCGGTGGAAAAACAAGTAGGGTTAGCAGAAAATTCTGCGGCATACAATTATCACAATTGTTTAAATATGGCGATTATGACTATACAACTAGAGGTTGATATGATGGAGAAATCAAAGTCCGAGGTTTCCAGTTCGAAGAAGTTAGATTCTAAGCAGAGTAGAAGAAGGAAAATATCTGCCAGCCGCAGACCTTCTAGAGTCAGGAGTACTGAGTCTATTTCTGGATCATGCAAGATTTGCGGTAGCTCCTCATGGGACTCGGACGATATCCGAGGAGAAACTAGTTGTTCGGAGTGTGGTTTTGTTGCGTCTGCAAACATGATTGATCCAGGAGCAGAGTGGGTCAATCACTCAAATGGCGATGATCGAAGTAGAGTGGGGGCCCCTTCTACTCTGACTCTTTCTGACAAGGGCCTTTCTACGGAGATTAGGAGGTCAGATCTTACTAGCGGAGGAGCAAGGAAGCACGGATTATCGGGCAAGGCTTTGAGAGACTGGAGAAGAAGACAGAAAATAGACCAGAGAAGCAAAACCAGGGATAGTAGGAGTCGGAATCTATCAGTAGCGATGCAGTTCATCAGGGATAGGGGCGACCTGCCTCCCCAAATTGAGCAGGAGGCAGCTTCCCTCTACAGGCACTCTGTTGAAAGGGGCTTGGTTACTGGGAGAAGTATCAGGGGCGTTACCGCGGCATGCGTATATATCGCAGCTCGAGAGGCTAAGATTCCGAGAAAGATTGAGGACATTGGTTTTGCCTTCGACATGACTTCGGATGTTGAAGAAAAGGAACTAAAGAGGACGATTAGGTTAGTTGCTAGGAATCTAGGAACACATCATATTACCGGTCCAGAAGAATATTTCGAAAGATTTCACTCCGAATTAGGACTTCCTCCATCAGTACTTGGTGATGCTAGAGATCTTTGGATTCGAATCAAAGAAAATCTATCTTGGCAGGGCAAGAAGCCCTCAGGTGTAGCAGGCGTGATTCTCTATTTTGTCTCTCAAAACAGCGATTCCACCAGAACTCAGAAAGAGGTGTGCGATGTCTGCGGAATTAGTGAAGTAACACTAAGGGGTCTTCTGAAAATACTCAACAGCATGGTTGTAGAGTAAGAAATCAGTATCTATACTCGTCCTTTTTGAATGGGCCATCTACAGAGACATCAATGTATTGTGCCTGTTCACTAGTAAGAACAGTGAGTTTGGCACCAATCTTCTCCAAGTGTAGCCTTGCTACTTCCTCATCCAAGTGTTTTGGAAGGGTGAAAACTTCGTTTGGATATGAGCCTCTATTTTTCCACAGATCAATCTGAGCCAGGGTCTGGTTGGCAAAGCTGTTTGACATTACAAAACTGGGATGGCCGGTCGCGCACCCTAGATTCACCAGCCTACCAGAAGCAAGCAGGAAGATACAATTGCCATTCTGAAAAGTGTAGCGATCTACTTGAGGTTTGATATTTTCGTGCTTGGCTTCACTAGAATCAAGACGATCTACCTGAATCTCATTGTCGAAGTGACCGATGTTGCAGACTATAGCTTGATCTTTCATAGATCCCATGTGCTCTAGAGTAATCACATCCTTATTCCCTGTAGCAGTGACATAGATGTCCGCTACGCCAAGGGTTTCCTCGATAGTCTGGACGTGGAAACCCTCCATTGCAGCCTGAAGGGCGCATATTGGATCAACTTCGGTCACTATTACCTTGGCCCCTTGCGATTTGAGAGCCTGGGCCGAACCCTTCCCAACGTCGCCATATCCACAGACGACCGCAGTTTTTCCCGAAATCATAACATCGGTTGCTCGCTTTATTCCATCGACCAACGATTCACGGCAACCATACAGATTATCGAACTTTGACTTGGTGACCGAGTCGTTTACATTTATGGCTGGGAATAGGAGAGAGCCATCTTCAACCATCTGATAGAGCCTATGCACTCCTGTAGTGGTCTCTTCTGATACTCCCTTACATTCTTCAACTACTTTTGTCCAGAAATCTGGGAGTTCCGAATTTACTTTGATCAGCAGATCTTTGATGCACTTCTCTTCATTGGAGCTAGATTCAGAGTTAACCCAATCACTACCATTTTCCAGTTCGTAACCTTTGTGAATGAGCAGAGTTGCATCCCCTCCATCGTCCACGATTAATTGAGGCCCTGACCCCTCTCCATGCCTAAGAGCGTGAAAAGTACAGTCCCAGTACTCCTCGAGGGACATGCCTTTCCAGGCAAATACGGGAATACCGGATTCAGCGATTGCCGCTGCTGCATGGTCCTGCGTGGAGAAAATATTGCAACTTGCCCATCTGACACAGGCACCTAGTTCGGCGAGTGTTTCGATTAGAACTGCTGTCTGGATTGTCATGTGTAGAGATCCAGTTATTCTCACCCCATCGAGAGGTTTTGAGTCTGAGTACTTCTGACGAATGGCCATCAAGCCTGGCATCTCGTGCTCGGCTATCTCAATCTCCTTCCTTCCAAATTCCGAAAGAGACAAATCCGCCACTAAATTGTTAGGGTGTAAGCTCGGGGGACCGCTTATTGTTTGCACGTCTGCTCCTGTCAAGAGGTTCGTATGAAAGTTTGTAATCAATTACGCGATAAAAATATGAAAATTTGGAGTAATGTTGAAAATGCCAGAATTGATTGTTCTTCTACCAGCAAGAAATGAGGAAAAGGGGATTGTTGAAGTTATTGATAGGCTACCAATTGGAGCAATCGAGGAATTGGGTTATGAAGTCAGAGTAATAGTGGTTGACGGAAATAGCACCGATTCTACAGGAGAAGTTTCACTTTCGAAGGGTGCTGAATTAATCAACCAGAGTGGAGAGCCTGGAAAGGGCAATGGAGTAAGGGAGGCCCTGGATTTAATTTTCTCGAGTAGGAGAGATTTGAGTCATGATTTGCTAATAATGCTCGATGCTGATGCCACATATAGGCCGGAATATATCCCCGAATTCATTAGTTTATTGGGAGAATATGAGGTCGTTTGGGGGAGTAGGCTCAGAGGGAGAATAGAGAAAAACGCAATGAGTGCAACTAACAGGTTTGGTAATTGGTTTTTGAGTCTCGTAGCAAGTATTCTTTTTTTCAAGAGGACTACTGACCTTTGTACTGGATATTGGGGATTTAGGTTGAGCTCATTGAAGAAATTGGAATTGTCTGCGGATGGTTTCAATCTCGAAGCGGATCTGTTTGGTTCTGTGTCTAAATCAAAGATGTCGACAAAGGAAATACCAGTTGATTATGATCATCGGCAGGGAGATTCAAATCTAGTTTGGTACAAGGATGGTCCTAGAATTCTACTAATGACTATGAAAAAAAGGGTTTTTTGATCTTAGGTTTAACTTGATAATACCCATAGATAAACTGAAACAGTTGGTTCTTGCTCAGTTTCTGGCGTAGCCAGATACAGGTCAAACTGTACTTTCCAAAGTCCTTGTTCTTGGAAAGCGATCGGGTATTCTGATTGGTACAATTCATTATTTTGGAGCGATAAGGAGTCGGTGGAGTCTATGTTTGAAGATATCGGAGAGTCTGAGAAGGGGCTGTTTTGACCGAAGTAATTTCTTTCTATCTGCAGACTGTATTTCTGCTCGTGTCCTTCATTATTTGAAATACCCAAAATAACTGAAAATGGCTCACCGACCTGTACTTCTGATACGTATTCATTTGCTTCTCCACCGGAATTAAGCAAATAAATCTGAGAGAACCCTTCATCTTGATCGGGATTGATAGAGATAAGTATTGGCAAAGATAAAATTAGTACAACAAATATAACAAAAATCTGTAATGATTTGTATCCATCAAGCGATTCTAAGGAGGGGGTTTTGAAAAATATCCTATATGAAAAGAGTTGATCTTGTTCGTATCTCAATGATCTAAGATAAGATAATGATCCTATGAAAAGGTAGAAGATTGAAATGATTGTTGGCATATCTCCAGTTTCACCAATTTCATAAGTGGTAATGTAGAAATGAGTTACAGACGTTAGAGCCAAACTAATGAAAAATGCTAGAATGATTCTCTCTGAGGCTGTTGGGAGTCTTCGTGACTCAAGTACATCCGAGAAAGAAATCTGCTCTACATCGGGATCTCTGAGTGGAAAATATAGAGAGACCAGGGAGAAACCCGGTAGGAAGAGTAATACCGGCATTGAGATTAATTCCCTGGCGAGACCTGCGTCGAGCCAAATAGTCAAAGAAAATGTGAGAATTGAGAGCAAAATGCATGCAGCAAATTCAATTATTGGATTTGTAGAAACTCTGACTTCCATTACCTCAAATCCTAGAATAAACAAATACCAGTGTAGTACCAATGGGACTCTCCCGAGTCGAATATTCGAGAGGCACGGCCTGTACCGCCCAGTACTTCAGAGTCTATTTCGATATGTTGAAACAATGCGTATTCGGTATCAGCAGTACCCGCATTTGTGGTAAAATACTGATTGTTTTCCAAATTGTACCCTGAGAGAAAGATGTATTTTCCATCGCTAAGGCCCCTCTCACTCTCGTCTATGTGGGCCCTCACATGTTTTCCAAGTAATTTTGATCTGTAGAAATCTGAGACTCGGCAATCGAACCCAGTTTCCTCATCTCCAAACGATTCTTCCCACTTTGATCCTGCTTCTTCGGATTCTGAGAATAAAGCATAATCCATGTATGGGTCCAGATATGATCTATGGCCCTCGTCCGTAAGTTGGTAAATTAATCCAGAACTCAGCAATAATAGGGAACAAAGGAGGGATTTGGTTACCGTGAGAGCAGTATTTGAATTGATTTTGATGCGGAGATTATCGGTCAATTCTACCAAATCGGATAATGTCTTGAATGAGTACGGGCAAACGAACATGGCCAATAGGTGATATACCCTGGGGAAATTCAATCTGATTGCTATGTTAGGAACCAGGAAAACGATAGCGAAGAAAAACCATGAGCCTATAGCAAGACATAGGAAGTTTCGAGAAGGTCTTTTCGGTTTCTTTCGTAACGCTAGTACGATTGAGGGTATCGAAAGTAGCATTATGGCCATGTAGAGGTATTTGGTTAGTTCGTGAAATAGTTCTAATTCGGAAGCAACAAATTGAGTTGGCTGAGCTCTGGTAAATGCACCCATAATCCCATACATTTCATATCTATTGTAAATTCCAATGATATAACCAGTTACCGATTGAATTACGGATCCCTGTCCTGAAAAGCTGTGCCATGCAATTAGAAATACTGTTCCAGTAATCAAATGATAGATATTCAAAAGAGGATTGAGGTCCCGAGCCATATTCTGGAGTTCTTCGAGAGATACGAGTCCTTCTTCATCCAGAAGAACGTCCTGAGATAATGAAAATACCGGCAGTTCCTCCCCTTGTTCATCTAAGGCTTCAGAACCCTGTCTGAAAACCAAATCCAACTGATCTTCAAATTCGAATGGAAGGAATATTCTCAGTGAAATGAATATGAAGTATGCAGACCAAAATACGGGGTACAAGACATAATTTATGCCATAGTGGGCTAAAGTCATACTGACTAAAAAGGGGACTAAGAAGACTCGGTTTCTGTGCATTCTTAGCTCATCTGATGAACACATTAGTAATACGGCCGAGAGTAGGAAAATCTCAGCAAAGCCCTGCCTGACTACGTCTAACATGGATGTATAAAAAGAAACTCCGAATAATGTCATAAGGGTTGAGAAGTATGCTACATCTCTATTGAAGATTCGGTCATAACTCTGATACAATAAAATCGAACAATAAGAGAAAATTGCTGGGTATATTACTTTCAATACTACAGTCAAGGAGAGTCCGGTCCATAGAGAGATTAGCGGAACTAATCCTTGAGTGGATATTACAGTAGAATAGTGGAAATTTGAAGAAAAATCAATCGATTGATCTTGTATAACCGAGTTTGCAAAGAAATATTCGGTTTGTATGTCTAATCCTGAGAGATTAGAAGAAGACAGGGAGGGGATTAGAAGCAACGAAAGTGCAGTAAAATAGAGCATGATCATGTCGCCTACTCGATCTCTTATTGTGAGAAATGTAGGTACAATCGAAATTAGCAAAAGAGCAACCATTGAGGAAGTATTATCTTGACGAAAGTTGAATTGGAGAGGTCCTGCGACAGAAATCAATAGCAATGAAAGAGCTAAGGCAGGTATAATTGCTGGTGGATTTTTCAGACTAATATCAATAGATAGGCCGGAGTCCCTCCTCAATGAATATCGCAGAAATAGAGTGGCCGATAGAGCAAGGCTGAATAATGAGGTAGACCACCACATTATCGGATTCGAGAATCCTAAGATAGCCCACAATATTTGTACCATTGGTGCTACAGACATCACCCACATTAGGGAGATGGGTAAAATTAGAATCAAATCAGAATTAGATAAAGGGGCCTTTCTCCGGTTTAGTAACACAATAGTGCCAGGAATGAAAAAGATATACAATAGCCAGGAAATGTTTGAAAATTTGGATGGCCATGATTCGAAATCTTCTCCTACGTTATCCAAGCCTATTCTGCTCGCGGCACATGCGAGATGAATTGAGATAATTGCAATGGAAATTACCCTTTTTGTCACAGTAAATCTATATGATCCCTCTATCGATTCAAAAGGTCTTTCATCGAACCAATTTGTATTCTCAAAATCTCGATCAGAGTCTAATTCCTGAATGTCTTTTTCATCTAAATCTTGATGTTTTTCACCTTCTGATGCATCTTCAGAAACACCTGACTCTTCTGACATCTATTTACCTCTGAATGTGAGAATCCAAGTCATGGGTTGAGGTTGCTAACATAAGTGCATCTGAAAATTATTCCAATAAGTTGACAAAAATATCTTCATCGTGTTGCTTCGAAGGCTATGGTCCGGCTTCAGGCCCCCATCCATAAAATAGGGCCCTAATCCCCCCCTTCAAGAGCCCCCAAGAAGAGGTTCTTTTCTTAGGGGACCACCATAACAGAGAAGAAGATATTAATCCGGAGAGAATACAAGAAAGGCAAGCTGACAACATGAAAACATACGAGACGATCTTACCATTATTTGTTGAGATGAATATTCTTTGGCCCCTGATCGTCTGATAGACTGAGAATGGCGACATCCCTATTCCAGATCGATTTTCATGCATTGAAATTATGGTTGGTTCGAAGATTATCTTGAATCCCTCTTTCTTCGTCCTATGGGCATGTTCTACTTCCTCTACGTAGATAAAAAATCTCTCATCGAACCCGCCTTGAAGTTCAAACAGATCCCTCCTAACAAATAGACAAGAACCAGTAATCCATTCAACCTCAGACCTATTAACGTAGAGAGATGGAGAGGTTTCATACAAACCTCCGAAATTCAAACCAAGGAATCTTAATGGCAATGTTGGCCAGAAGAATAGCAATCTCAACAATGTTGGATGAAACCCGATATTGTGTAACAGGGTGCCATTTCGATATTCTGTCTTCCCCCCGATAACAGATACCTTGTCATTTGCTGTAATATCTCCAATATTTTCAAGATTTATCTTTCGCAATATTGCGTCTTGGTTCAGAAGTAGGACCCAATCACAGTTTGACTGAAATGCACCAATGTTACATGACTGTCCGAATCCTAAGTTTGATTCATTACTGATTAGATTTACAGATGGAAAATCTTCTGACACGATTCTGGCAGTTGAATCTGACGAGAAATCATTTACCACAGTTATTCTTGAATCTGGAAGAATTTCCATCACGGAAGAGATACAATCGGAAATCATAGTCTCACCGTTAAATGCTGGAATTACAACTTCTATATTTTCGCTGTTCACAAGTAATCACCAAATAAAATCATAAAGTCATTTTTCATTTTTCAGTAGTATTCTGAATGAGCGTTCATGAAGCCCCATACACCTCTCCCAGGTGTAGTGAGTTAGGGCTCTAGACTTGTTTTTTAACGAGAAGTTCGACCTCATTTCGTGGTCGAGCTCTAATTGTATAATCATCTTGGAAAGCTGTTCCGAATTTGAGAAGAAGAGCCCATTATCATTCAGAACATTTCGGTTAAATGGATTATTGTGTGCAATTACTGGTAAGCCCATTGCCATTGCCTCCAGAAGTGCGGGATTGGTACCCCCTGCTGAATGCCCATGCAAATATGCAAACGAATTCTGCCGGATCATGTTAAGTATTTCCAGATCGTAAACCCCTCCTGTGAATATTATTTTCTCACTATTTTCTGGATTTATTGAAGATTCTAGTTCCTGCTGATATGAATCATCCAGAGAATCACCTACAATTACCAACGGAATGTCACTTCCGGACCTTTGGTAACCTTCGATAATTTTGTGAGTATTGTTATCCTTCTGCAGTCTGGCAACTACAACGTAGTAACCGCCAGAAGATAGCGTAGATAGAGGCGCAGTTTTCGAAAAAGAATTTAGTGACTTT
>MDTA01224841.1_pt1 | contig 10451 bp, 11 predicted proteins | sample 811151 | NCBI WGS metagenome assembly MDTA01 (sample SAMN05326648, study PRJNA326480) | marine metagenome | isolation source: seawater | place: Indian Ocean: South | collected 2010 | reverse complement strand
TAAGTCAAGAGCTCTTAAAGCTGAATACAGCTTAGAACTAGCTCAAGACCTTAAAGCTATTCACGGTCTTGATGCTGAGACAGAATTGGCAAACATCTTGTCAACTGAAATCTTGGCTGAAATCAATAGAGAAGTTGTAAGAACTATCAACTCTCAAGCTAAAACTGGTGCTCTACAAACTAACACTGCCGTAAATGGTATCTTTGACGTTCAGACAGATGCCGATGGTAGATGGTCAGTAGAGAAGTTTAAAGGACTTGTGTTACAGATCGAAAGAGAAAGTAACATTATCGCAAAAGAGACACGTAGAGGTAAAGGTAACTTTATCATCTGCTCATCTGACGTAGCATCTGCTCTTAATGCAGCTGGTATGATGGATTACACTCCTGCAATGTCAACATCTCTAAATGTTGATGATACAGGTAATACTTTTGCCGGTACTATAAACGGAAGAACTAAAGTCTACATCGATCCGTATGCAAATACAGACTACTGTACAGTAGGATATAAGGGAACTAACCCTTACGATGCAGGTCTCTTCTATTGCCCATACGTACCATTAACAATGGTAAGAGCAGTAGGTGAGGATACTTTCCAACCAAAAATTGGTTTCAAAACCAGATATGGAATGGTATCTAACCCATACGTTTCAGCAACACCAGATAATGGTTTAGCTGCAGTTAAGACTAACCAGTACTACAGAATATTCAGAGTAGATAATATTCTAGGTGCTTAAATCTTAGCATTCTTACTTAAAGAGGGACGAAAGTCCCTCTTTTTTTTGTATAAATAACTACATGGCGTTAACAACTAACTTTAACTATCTACAACCGACTGGCTTTAAGTTAGTAATAGATAGAACAAATTATCCGAATTTAGAGTTCTTTTGTCAGGACTTTACACATGCTGGTGTGATAATGAATACTGCTCCATTGAGTTATCAAAAAATAGCCGAAATACCTTTTATTGGAGACAAGCTTACTTATAACGAGATGCTAGCAAATATTATTCTTGATGAAGACATGAAGTCTTATAGAGAAATGCATAAGTGGATGAGAAGAATTCTCGATCAAGACAATATAACAGCACTTGATAGATTTGCAAACGCAACTCAAAGACCACCTGCTCAATCTGATATTACTTTATCAGTTTTAAACAGTTCTAATAATCCTATAGTAAGAATAGTGTATAGAGACTGCATACCAGTCGCCTTAACGGATATACAATTTCAATCTACTGGAGGAGGTGAGTCCTTTCTTACCTTTGGGACATCTTTTAGATTTACATACTTTGACATTTTAAATAAAGACGCTTCAACAGGAGCATTTGCAGATTCAGACTCATTTAATGTGGCCGGCTCTGTAGGTTAATATATATTATTGGAGACATTATGATTGACTTGAAACAAGTCCACGAGATGTGGAAGAATGACTGTATTATTAGTAACTCACAACTAGACGAAACTTCTCGTCATACTCCCATACTACACTCAAAATATTTAGAACTATGGTCAACTGCTAAGTTGGAACTTAAGAGAGCTGAGTTCGAACAAAAGAAGCTACTTAAAGAAAAGTGGCTATACTATAACGGAAAGATGGATGAAGAGACAATTAAAGAAAAAAATTGGCAGCCAGACCCGTTCGATGGATTAAAGATTTTAAAAGGTGAGATGGATTACTATTATGACAGTGACCCAGAAATACAAAAGTCAGAAGACTTAATTCAATACTGGAAGACAGTAATTGAGACATTAAGAGAAATAATAGAAAATATAAAATGGCGACATCAAACGATATCAAATATAATAAAATGGAAACAATTCGAGTCAGGAAATTAAATCATGCTACTATACACGTAGAGTGTGATAGAGGAATAGGCGCAGAACTAAGAGAATACTTTTCTTTTTATGTTCCCGGCTATAAGTTTATGCCTGCTTATCGTAACCGGCTATGGGACGGAAAGATAAGGTTGTTTAATCAGATAACTGGTCAGATATCTGCCGGTTTATTTCCACAGATAATAACTTTTGCAGAGTCGAGAGAATATAAGATAGAAACTGAAGATACCGAATATGGAAATCCTAATGTCGGTAATGAGATAAACGCAGACTTCATGATGAAGTTTATTAAGGCACTTAAGTTACCATTTGAAATAAGAGATTACCAGTTTGATGCGGTATGTACAGGAATACAAAGAAAGAACGCCATATTACTGTCACCTACTGGTTCAGGTAAGTCTCTTATAATATATGTCTTAATGAGATACTTACTGGCAGCGTTTGAGAAAAGAGACATCTTGATTATTGTACCGACTACCTCTCTAGTTGAGCAGATGTATAATGATTTTAAAGATTACGGCTATGATGTAGAGAGACATTGTCATAGGATTTATTCTGGTAAAGATAAGAACACGTTTAAGAGAGTTATAATAAGTACGTGGCAGTCGATATATAGATTTCAACCTGAATGGTTTGAGAGGTTTGGTACTGTATTCGGAGATGAGTGTCATGGATTTAAATCAAAATCTTTAACGACAATAATGAACAAATGCACTGAAGCTGAGTATAGATATGGTACAACAGGAACACTAGACGGAGCACTGACTCATGAACTCGTACTGCAAGGACTATTCGGAAAAATATACCGTGTTACTAGCACAAGAGCCTTACAAGACAATGATACGCTTGCAAAATTATCGATACGTAGAATCATACTTGTACACAACGAAAAGGCTAGAAAAGAATTCGGTAAAAAGACTTACCAAGAAGAAATAGAGTATATCGTTACGAATAAGAGAAGAAATAACTTCATTAAAAATTTAACAATCGATTTAGAAGGTAATACCCTAGTCCTATATAACTACGTAGACAAACATGGTAAACCTCTCTATGATTTAATAAGGGATAACGCAAATGAAAATCGCAAAGTTTTTTTTGTTTCTGGACAAACTGAAACGACTGACAGAGAAGCAATACGAGGTATTGTGGAAAAGCAGAGGAATGCCATTGTTATAGCATCACTGGGAACGTTTAGCACTGGTATAAATATTAGGAACCTACATAATATTGTTTTCGCTTCACCTTCTAAGTCTCAGATAAGAGTTCTTCAGAGTATTGGAAGAGGATTACGAAAAACAGATGATGGGAAAGAAACTACATTATATGATATTGTAGATGATATAAGCTGGAAATCTCGAAAGAACTTTGGCATACTACATGCAGATGAGAGATTGAGAATTTATGGCAGAGAAAAATTTAACCATAAAGCATACCATATTGATTTAGGATGAGATAATGAGAATTGAACATGATATTAAATTGGACTACCAAGACGTGCTCTTTAAGCCTAAGAGGTCTACGTTAACCTCGAGGAAAGATGTAGAACTTGAAAGAACATTTAAGTTTTATAACAGTAAAAAAGAGTGGACCGGTATTCCTATTATGGCAAGTAATATGGACGGTGTCGGAACGTTTTCGATGGCCAAGGTATTACAAGAACATAGAATGATTACGGTATTACGAAAGCATTATACTTTAGATGATTGGAAATTAGCTATCGGCGACGGAGTTAAGATGAAGTACTTGGCAGTATGTACCGGTACGAGTATGATTTGGGATAAAGATGCGGTAGACTATAATACTATGAAGAAGGTATTAAAGCGATATCCCGATATTCCTTTTATATGTGTAGATGTCGCAAATGGTTATCATGAGAACTACGGTGAGTTTATAGAAGGTTTAAGAGAATCTTACCCAGAAAAAGTTATCATTGCAGGTAATGTTATAACTGGTGAGATGACAGAGGAGCTGATACTACGTGGTGCTGATATCGTAAAATGTGGAATTGGCCCGGGTTCTGTGTGTACTACGAGATTAATGACCGGAGTAGGAGTACCTCAGCTTTCTGGAATCATTGAGTGTATAGATGCGGCGAACGGTGTAGGTGGTCATGTTATCGCAGATGGTGGATGTGTCTATCCCGGTGATGTGGCAAAGGCCTTTGGTGCAGGTGCTCACTTTGTTATGTTAGGTGGAATGTTAGCAGGTTGTGACGAGTCCGAAGGCGAGGTTATAAACGGAAAACTAGAATTTTATGGTATGAGTTCAAATGAGGCTCTTTCGAAATACGGAAGTAGAAAAGATGGTTACAGAGGAGCCGAAGGTAAGGTCATAAGAATACCATACCGAGGAAAAGTTGAAACTCAAGTTGTAGAAATTCTCGGTGGTGTAAGAAGCGCGTGCACGTACATAGGCGCGAAGAGAATTAAAGATATGCCGAAGTGCACTACATTTGTTAGAGTTAATAATCAAGTCAATCAAGTATTTAATACTTATGAGGTAGATCGTGAACATTAAACAGTTTAAGTTAACTAATAACGAAGAGATAATTTGCGAGGTTATCGAATGGAACTCAGGAGATGACGTTGCAGATGTCGTAGTAAAGAAAGCATTAAGAGTTATTGCAGTTGAAGACTATCAAAGAGGATGGAAGTTCTTTGCATTTAGGCCGTGGATGTCTTTTCAAGACGATCCCGGATCATTACAGTCTCTCAACTCTTCACATATTATTGTAACATCAAATCCTTCACCAGATTTATTAAAACATTATAAGGCATGTTTGAGAGCTATACAACATGATATGAAAAAGTTTGGTGACAGAAGAAAGACTTATGCAAATTTGGATGAGATACAAGACGCTATAAAAGATTTAACAGATGATGAAATGGATAGGTTTTTAGAAGAAAAGTATGGTAAAATGGCTGAGGACGACACTAAAGGAACCTCAGGTCTAGATTCGAACGATGGTAATAACATAATTAAGTTTAAGCCGAAGGGTACCGTTCACTAGGGTATTCCTCCTCTCCCCGATATACTATCTTATTCTATCACAGTTTTTAACGTTTGTAAACAGTTTTTTTTACAAATGCTTAGAAAATATAATAGTTTACAATTGGCCAAAATTTTGGTATAATAGATACATGAAAAGGAAAAAAGATGGCGCGTAAAAAAAGCATACACTACGTTAACAATGCCGACTTCTCATCTGCAGTAGTTGCATATTGTCAGACAGTGGAAGAGGCCAGAAAGCAAGAGACTACAGTTCCAAAAGTACCAGATTACATCGCACAGTGTTTCTTAAGAATCGCTGAAGGATTATCACATAAAGCAAACTTTATAAGGTACACATATCGAGAAGAGATGGTAATGGACGCAGTAGAAAACTGCTTAAAGGCTATAGGAAATTATAACTTGGAAGCTGCCACGAGAACTGGTAAACCAAATGCATTCGCATACTTTACACAGATAACATGGTACGCATTCTTAAGAAGGATTACAAAAGAAAAGAAACAACAAGACATTAAACTCAAGTACTTAACTAAATCAGGTATTGAAAGCTTTATTGATACAGGTAGCGAGGCAGCTGCAGCGGGTCAGGCATCACACTTTGTTGATACTCTCAAAGATAGGATCGCAAGAGTTCGCTCATCTGACACTGAAATAAAGGAATATGTTAAACAAGAAAAGAAAAAACGAAGAACAAGGGTAGCTGATTCAGATTTAAGTGAGTTTATGCAATGAAGATAGCAGTTCTTAATGATACACATACCGGAATAAGGAACTCTTCTGAAATATTTTTAAATAACGCAGAAGACTTTTATAATAACATATTCTTTCCAGAATGTGAAAATCACGGAGTAAAACAAATCTTACACCTTGGTGACTACTACGACCATCGTAAGTTTGTTAACTTTAAGGCACTTAACCACAATCGTAGAGTGTTCTTAGATAAACTGCGTGAAAGGGGTATGTCAATGGACATTATCCCAGGAAATCATGATACGTATTTTAAGAATACAAATGACCTCAACTCTTTAAAAGAGTGTCTAGGCCACTACATGAATGAAGTCAATATTATTATGGAACCTAAAGTTATGAGCTATGGTTCACTTAATATCGCTTTAGTTCCATGGATTTGTCATGACAACTATACACAATGTATGAACTTTATAAAAGAGTGTAAGGCCGACTGGGTAGGAGCTCATCTAGAGCTTAACGGATTTGAAATGATGAGAGGATTAAAAAACTCTCATGGTATGAACCCAAATATCTTTGATAGATTTGAAATGGTCTTGACTGGACATTATCACTGCTCATCAAAGAAAGACAACATCTGGTATCTTGGTAGTCAAATGGAGTTCTACTGGTCTGATGCTCATGACCCTAAGTACTTTCATATTATCGATACCGAAACAAGACAAATTGAAAAGATACGAAATCCTTATACTATTTTTGAAAAAGTCCTTTACAATGATGAAGAAATGGATTATAATAGTTATAATTATAAAAGGTTTTCAAAGAAGTTTGTAAAGGTAGTCGTTGTCAATAAGACAGACCCCTTTATGTTTGATAGGTTCATTGACAATATTCAAAACCAAGACATATACGAATTAAAGATCGCAGAAAACTTTAATGAGTTTATTGGTGCAAATGTTGATGATGAAGAAATGAATTTTGAAGATACTGCAGAGATTGTTGATACTTATATTGATGCAGTAGATACGGATTTGGATAAAGATATAATCAAAGTTCAAATGCGTGAATTAATGACAGAGGCTCAAGCTCTAGAGATATCATGATATTATTTAAGACTATTCGTTATAAAAATTTCCTATCATCAGGAAACTCATTTACAGAAATAATTCTCAATCAACATAAGTCTACTTTAGTCGTAGGTCATAACGGCGCAGGTAAGTCTACTATGTTAGATGCTTTATCATTTTCTTTATTTGGTAAACCGCATCGTAGGATTATGAAGAGTCAATTAGTTAATACTATTAATCAAAAACAAACCGTTGTTGAAGTTGTATTTACTATTGGCCAATCGAATTTCAAAATTATTAGGGGCATTAAACCTAATATTTTTGAGATATGGAAAGATGGCACCATGATTAATCAGTCATCACATGCTAATGAATACCAGAAGATTCTCGAACAAAACATCCTGAAACTCAACCATAAGAGTTTCCATCAGGTCGTTGTATTAGGTTCTTCCTCCTTCATACCCTTTATGCAACTCAATGCTGGACATCGTAGGGATGTTATCGAGGACCTTCTGGACATTAACATCTTTTCTAAAATGAACATGTTACTGAAAGAAAAGAACACCGTAGTTAAAGATAAGATAGCGACAGTAACTAATGATACCTCGATTACTAAGTCAAAGATTGAACAACAAGAAAAATATATAAGAGACATTGCGGCTTTAACAGAAGAAAATAAAAAGAAATATGAGAAACAAATTAAGAGTGCAGAAGAAAGAATAGTTAATCTACAAAATAATAATAATACTTTAAGTAATGAGATTGAAGGTAATAGTGCCACAGAAGAGCTTAAAGAGTTATCTACTCAGAAAAATAAGATGATTGCAAACATCGCTCAAAGTAAACAAGAAATGAAGTCTATTGCAAAACGTGGGTTATTTTTAGAAGAACATGACAACTGTCCAACATGTGACCAGCCAATTGCTGAAAAAGAAAAACTTATTTCGAATACAAAGAGTGAGGCCAATAAGGTTAAAACAGTTCTAAATGAACTTGAAATTAATGAAAGTACTCTTGATAAAGAGATTGAAAAAATTCAAGAAGTTATAAAAAAGATTACTGAAAAGACAAATGCTATAAATGCAAATAACAGAGAGATTACTTCACTCAATCAAAGTAATGATGAACTTAGGTCATACCTTGAAAGTGAAGTACAAACTGACTTAACAGATGCTAGAGAATTCTTACAAAAATTAAATACACAAAAAGAAAGCTTACTTGAAACTAAACTAAAACTTAATGAACAACTCGGTTATAATGGCGTAATTGCAGAGATGTTAAGAGATACTGGTATTAAGACTAAGATTATTAAACAGTACTTACCTGCAATTAATAAACTTGTTAATCAATATCTACAAGTTCTTGACTTCTTTGTACACTTTAATCTTGATGAAAACTTTAATGAGACAATAAGGTCAAGACACAGAGATGCTTTTACATATGACTCCTTTAGTGAAGGAGAGAAACAAAGGATTGACTTGTCATTATTATTTACATGGAGGCAGATCGCCAAAATGAAGAATTCAGTAGCTACTAACTTATTGGTACTAGATGAGACATTTGACTCATCTCTTGACCATGACGGTGTTGAGAACTTACTTAAGATTCTCTATACTCTAGATGCTGATAGCAACACCTTTATTATATCACATAAGGGTGACATACTTGATGGTAAATTTGACTCTAAGATCGAGTTTATTAAAGATAGAAATTTCTCTAAGATGAAAATTTAACTGTTTACAAATTTAAAAAACTGTGATAGAATGGAACATATAATATTAAAGGAAGGTTTATTATGGAATTAAGTGAAAATACACTATCTGTCTTAAGAAACTTTTCAGGTATTAATCAGAATATTTCGATTAAATCTGGATCGAACATTAAGACTATAAGTGAAGCTCGTAATGTAGTAGCAACTGCCGATGTTACTGAAGAGTTTCCTAAAGATTTCGGCATATACGATTTAAATGAATTCATCGGAGTTATGGGACTAGTTGATACTCCAAACTTAAAGTTTGAAGATGACTTTGTTACAGTGTCTGATTCAAGTGGTAGGTCTAAAGTAAAATACTTTTATGCCGCTGAGGAGACACTAACAGCCCCTACTAAAGATGTAACAATGCCTGAGGCTGATGTCAAGTTTACTTTAGATAATGAGACATTAAATAAACTAAAGAAGGCCGCATCAACATTAGGTCATACTGAAGTATCAATACAAGCGAAGGATGGAGTACTAAGTCTTTCAGTTGTTGAAAATCAAAATGCAACATCAAATGCTTTTTCTATTGATATAGATGGAGAGTTTAAACAGGACGCTGTTTTTAACTTTATTATAAGTATTTCAAATCTTAAAATTCTCCCTGGAGATTATGAGGTTGAAATATCTTCTAAACTAATAACGCAATTCAAAAATAAAGAGTTACCTTTAAAATACTGGATTGCACTCGAGAAAACGTCAACTTACGGAGTATAATGACATGTCAGATAATTTAACACAGTTGAAAGACCTTGCCAATAAGGCAAGTAGAAGTACGGTAGCGGTAATCGATGCTGTAACTCAAAGAGGAGGGTTCAAAGGTGAAGAACTCTCTACGATCGGATCTCTAAGAGACCAGTGCATTCAAATTATTCAAATTAGTGAGGCTCTTCAACAAGAAGATGCAATGAATGATAAGAGTGAACAAAAGGTAGAAACTAAGAAGTAATGAGTACTGAGTTTCTATGGGTCGAAAAGTATAGGCCAAAGACTATACAAGAGACGGTTTTACCTAATAACCTAAAAGACACCTTCCAAAAAATAGTTGACAGTAAAGAACTTCCTAATATGTTGTTTACTGGAACTGCAGGTCTAGGTAAGACCACAGTCGCCCGAGCTCTATGTAATGAGCTCGGTTGTGACTATATCCTTATTAATGGTTCTGAGGAAGGTAACATTGACACACTAAGAACTAAGATAAAACAATTTGCATCATCTGTCTCACTACAAGGTGGTTATAAAGTTGTTATATTGGATGAAGCCGATTACTTAAACCCTCAGTCAACACAACCTGCTCTTCGTGGTTTTATTGAAGAGTTTTCTAAAAATTGTAGGTTTATTCTTACTTGTAACTTTAAGAATAGAATCATTGAACCACTGCACTCAAGATGTGGTGTATATGAATTTAATACTTCAAAAAAAGATATGGTGGAACTGTGCCAGTCATTTATGGCAAAATGTGAAGTGATATTAAATGATGAACAAATATACTATGATAATAAAGCAATTGCTGAGTTGATTATGAAGTTTGCGCCTGATTGGCGTAGAGTATTAAATGAACTACAAAGATATTCTGTAAACGGTAAGATTGATTCAGGTATCATTAACAACTTACAAGATAAAAACTATGATGATTTATTTAATCACTTGAAAACAAAAGATTTCAAAAAGATGAGGTCATGGGTAGTTAATAATATAGATACTGATGCAAGCGCTATTTTCAGAGCGATTTATGATAGGATGGTAGATAAAATTGCCCCACAATCAATTCCACAACTCGTTCTTCTGCTTGCAGATTATCAATACAAAAATGCATTTGTCGCTGACCACGAGCTTAATGTGGTGGCATGTTTAACGGAGGTAATGTCAGATGTTAAATTCACTTAATTTAACCCTATACACACAAGAAAACTGTAATTATTGTCACGAGCTGAAAAAGAAGCTTGCGGCATGGGATTTTAAATGGCATGAAATAAATATAAGTTATGATTTATTTGCAAAAGATTTCTTAAAAGAAAATGGACATAGAACAGTACCTCAGTTATATCATGGAACTACACACTTAAATAAGTTTCCAACGAACGAGTTAACAAAG
>MDTA01114962.1_pt1 | contig 10451 bp, 8 predicted proteins | sample 811151 | NCBI WGS metagenome assembly MDTA01 (sample SAMN05326648, study PRJNA326480) | marine metagenome | isolation source: seawater | place: Indian Ocean: South | collected 2010 | reverse complement strand
TTCAGATAATTGGCCCAAATAGATCTACCATGTTTGTTCAATTGATGCCTTTATTCAGTGCTATCATGGCTATAATTATCTTTAAGGAAAAATTTGAACTGTATCACTTTGCTGGAGCAACTTTAATATTAACTGGTATTTATCTATCTAATAGGAAAGTAAATGGTTAAAGTTGCAGTTCTAGACGACTATCAAGACGCATTTAGACAAATCATTGATGTTGAAAAATTTCAAGGAAAATTTGAGTTTAAAGTTTTTGCAGAACCATTTGAAAATGAAAATGAAGCAATAATAGCTTTAGAAGGATTTGAAGCAATTTTTATTATGAGAGAAAGAACTCCGATTACTAAAAATTTGATATCATCATTACCTAAATTGAAATTTATAATGACATCAGGGATGAGAAATAATGCAATTGATTTAGAAACTGCAAAAAAGAATAAAATTATAGTATGCGGAACAGAAATTAACTCAAATCCTGCAGCGGAAGTAACTTGGGCTTTGATTTTAGGCTTATTAAGAAATTTAAAACAGGAAACAGATAATATGTTTCAAGGATATTGGCAAACAACTATCGGTCTGGAATTAAAAGGAAAGCTTTTAGGTTTAATTGGACTAGGAAAAATAGGATCACAAGTGGCTAAGATTGCAAAAGCTTTTGGTATGCAGGTGTGTGCATGGAGTGAAAATTTAAATTTATCAGATGCAAATAAACTTGGAGTTTTACCAATGAGCAAGGATGATCTTATTAAAAATTCGGATATTATTTCAATTCATGTTGTTCTTGGAGAAAGGTATAAAAATTTAATTTCAAAAAAGGAATTTCAAATGATGAAGAAAACTTCTTTTTTAATAAATACATCACGGGGGCAAATCATCAATGAAAAAGACTTAATACAAGCACTCAAGGACGAGACTATAGCTGGAGTTGGTTTAGATGTTTACGATAAAGAACCACTTCCACAAGATCATAAACTGAGATTTTTTACTAACGCTTTTTTGTTGCCCCATATTGGATATGTAACTGCTGAAAACTACTCAAAATTTTACTCTCAAATGATTGAAAATCTTGAAGCTTGCGTAAAAAACAAACCTTTAAGGACAATTACATAACTTTCACTCTTCTATTACAGGTTGTATTTGATATACTCATAATGAACGGAGTATTTGTATTTATATTTAAATAAATTCAATAGCTTAAGATTTAATTAGAAGTAAGTATGAGGAAATTTTTAGTCTTATTAACAACTATGTTATTGCTTAGCGGTTGCGCCGAGTCAGTTGCTTTTCTTAGCTCGTCAATTAGCGGAGCATCTAGCGGAAAAATGCTTCAATCCTCCTTGAACTCTGCAGTAAGTTATGGAGTAAAACATAAAACAGGGAAAAGTCCGTTAGAGCATGCTAAAGCTTATGCTGAAAAAGTAAATCCTGAGAGCAAGAAAGAAAAATGCATTTCTTTTATTGAAAGCACAAGATCAGAGTTTTGTAAAATTGCTAAGGAACAAATTTCCTTAACAAACTTTGCTGTAAAAGAGAAAGCACTAAAAATTGCAAAAAAGTATCCACAACCAAATAAAATTAAAGATATGACTTTAAAGATAGAAAACAATTTGATGAATAATTTTTTTCAAACAAAAAAATCTCCTAGAGAACTTGCGATAGTTTTTCAATCTAAAATAAAAAAAAATAAAGCTTCTTGGCCCCAATTAAATAAATTGAGGCCATAAATTAATTCTTAAGCAGCTAATGCTTGTTTGATATCAGCAATAATATCATCCGGATGCTCTATACCAATTGAAAGTCTAACATAACCGGGCGTTACACCAGCAGCCAATAATTCTTCATCATTCAACTGACTATGTGTTGTTGTTGCTGGATGGATTGCCAAACTTCTTGCGTCTCCTATATTAGCCACATGATAAAGCATCTTTAAGTTATCAATAAACTTAGCACCTGCTTCTCTTGTGCCAACATCCATTCCAACTAGTGATCCATAACCACCGTTCATATATTTTTTTGCCCTCTCTTTGATTTCTCCTTGGTGATTAGTAGGATAAATTACATTCTTTACTTTTTTTTGCGTTTCAAGAAATTGTACAACTTTTTCTGCATTTGCACAGTGTTGCTTCATTCTCAAGGCAACTGTTTCTAAACCTTGAATTATTTGAAAGGCATTAAAAGGAGCAAGTGGTGCTCCAAGATCTCTTAGGAGAACTACTCTTGCTCTTATTGCAAAAGGGATATTTGCACCTGTAAGTTTTGGCACATCTCTTCCCCACACAGCACCATTGTAACTTGGATCTGGCTCATTAAAAAGTGGTTGTCTCTTAGCATTTTTTACCCAGTCGAAGTTTCCTCCATCTATGATTATTCCACCTATAGATGTTCCATGACCACCAATGTATTTTGTTAATGAATGCATTACAACAGCCGCACCGTGAGCCAATGGTTTACAAATTACCGGTGAAGAAGTGTTATCTATTATAAGCGGTATTCCTTTTTTTCTTCCAATATCCGCAACTTCTTTAATTGGAAAAACTCTCAAATAAGGATTTGGGCACGATTCTCCATAGTAGGCTCTTGTTTTGTCATCAGTTAATTTTTCAAAGTTTTTTGGATCTTTGGGGTCAGCGAATCTTACTTCAATACCTTGCATACTTAATGTATTCTTAAAAAGATTTACCGTACCACCATATAGATCTGTCGATGAAACAATGTTATCACCTGCTTGACATACATTTTGTATACAAAATGCAGAAGCAGCCTGGCCTGAACCTACAGCTACTGCAGCCAAACCTCCCTCTAAAGCTGCAACTCTTTTTTCAAGAACATCATTAGTTGGGTTCATAATTCTGGTGTAAATGTTACCGAATTCTTTTAAACCAAACAAATTTGCGGCAGTTTCAGCATCTTTAAATTGGTAAGAGCTAGTTTGATATATAGGAACAGCTACCGCTGTTGTAGCAGGGTCACTTCTATACTCACCCCCATGCAAACCTATTGTTTCTGGATGTTTAAAGTCAGTCATTTTTTTCCTCCTTTTTAGTACTTCGACAGATTGTCGGGTGTACAATATAGTTCAAATACCCGGTTTAATTTTGAGATTTATTCAAAAAAAAACCACCTGCTAAAGCGGTGGTTATAGTTTTCATCGCTTTAGCTGGATTTTTAAAGCGCTCAGCAATTTGACTTAAATCAGCGCTATATATGGATTATCAATCTTTAGAATTAATTGTCAAGTTGTATAAAATGTTGATTTTAAAAGGGTTATTTTAATATTAGCTGTTACTATTTTGCTTTGGATTTCTTTTGTTATTTTCGTCTTTTTTGCTAATTTGAGTTGTGAGAAAAAAATATTCATTTTTAAGCCTTATAAAAAATGCTTTTACCAATAATGAAAATTGGCAAAAGATGTGGGAAAGCCCTGAGCCAAAAAAGGGCTACGATGTAATTATAGTAGGTGGAGGAGGACATGGATTAGGCACCGCTTATTATTTAGCTAAAGAACATGGAATTAAGAATATTGCTGTTATTGAAAAGGGTTGGTTAGGCGGAGGAAACACAGGAAGAAATACTACCATTATAAGATCTAATTATTTGTGGAATGAAAGCGCATATCTCTATGATCACTCAATAAAATTGTGGGAGAATTTATCAGAGGAACTAAATTTTAATATGATGTTTAGCCAAAGAGGAGTTATGAATTTAGCTCACAACGAGCACGATATTAAAGAAATTAAAAGAAGAGTAAGTGCCAATAGATTGAATGGACTAGATACTCAATGGCTGGATACAAAAGAAATAAAAGAATTAGTTCCAATCATGAACACAGATAATTTAAGATACCCTGTCTTAGGTGCAGCTTACCAACCTAGAGGAGGAGTTGCTAGACATGATGCAGTTGCTTGGGGATTTGCATTAAGGTCTAATGAGATGGGTGTAGATATTATACAAAACTGTGAAGTTAAAAATATTAAAACTGATAACCATAAAGTAGAAGGGGTTGAAACATCAAAAGGATTTATCAAAGCAAACAAAGTTGCAGTAGTTGCCTCCGGTCATACAAGTGTTCTAGCACAAACAGCAGGCGTAAGATTACCCTTGCAAAGCAGACCGTTACAAGCTTTAGTTTCTGAACCAATTAAACCAGTTATCAATACAGTTGTTATGTCTAACGCTGTTCACGCTTATGTAAGCCAGTCTGATAAAGGGGAATTGGTAATAGGCGCTGGCACTGATGGATATAATTCTTTTACACAAAGAGGAGGTTATGATGTCATTGAAGAAACTGTAAGAGCTATTGTTGAACTTTATCCGATATTTGGAAAAATGAAAATGCTACGACAATGGGGTGGAATAGTGGATATTTGTCCTGATGCAAGTCCAATAATTAGTAAGTGTGAGGTTAAAGGTTTATATTTTAATTGTGGGTGGGGAACTGGCGGATTTAAAGCAACACCCGGAAGTGCAAATGTATTTGCACATACTGTAGCTAATGATGAACCACATAAAATTAATGCACCATTCAATTTAGAGAGATTTTCAGACGGAAGATTAATCGATGAACACGGTGCAGCTGCTGTAGCACATTAGTTATGATTTTAATAAAATGCCCATATTGCGGAGAGCGAGAACAATCAGAATTTACTAATGGTGGCGAAGCTCATGTAGTAAGACCTAAAGATCCAAGTGCTTTAAGTGATAAAGAGTGGGGTCAATATGTTTTTTATAGATCAAATCCAAAAGGTATTTTTTATGAGAGATGGGTTCACTCTCACGGTTGTAAAAAATGGTTTAATGCTGTTAGAGATACATCGACTGACACGATCTTAAAGATTTATAAGTTAAATGAAAATAGACCAGATATTAGTCAATTTCGAAATCCTCTTAAATCACCGTCAGGTGAACCAAATGTTGGGTCAGGAAATTTTACGGTAAAAAAATAGACTATGCCCGCAACAGATATTAATTCAAATTATATTTCAAATAAAAAAATAAAAATCACTTTTGACGGAAAACCATATGAAGCTTTTGAGGGGGACACAATAGCCTCCGCATTATTGAGAAATAATATCAAACTAATTGCTAGAAGTTTTAAATATCATCGCCCGAGAGGAATTTACACATGTGGAATAGAAGAACCTAACGCCTTAGTTCAAATTTTAAATGAACATAACGAACCTAATACAAGAGCGACTATTAAAAGGGCTTACGATGGAATGAAAATTAGCAGTCAAAATCGATGGCCTTCATTATCTTTCGATATTGGTTATCTAAATAATATTTTATCACCAATTTTTTCTACTGGTTTTTATTATAAAACATTTATGGGCCCGAAGGGATTTTGGAAAAATCTTTATGAGCCAATGATTAGAAGAGCAGCAGGTCTTGGAAAACCTCCTAATAATTTTAGATCTAAAAGTATTCATCAAAATCACAATATTGATATCGTAATTATTGGAGGAGGGTTAAGTGGTTTAATAAGCGCAAAAAAACTCATTAATACAAATTATGAAGTTTTACTAATAGAGCAAGACAGTTATTTAGGTGGAATATTAAAAAATTCTAACAAAGTTAAGGCTATTGACGGAAAAAATACTTTTGAGTGGATAAAAGAGACTGAAAAACTTATTCAAAATTCAAAAAATATTAAAATACTAAAAAATACTTTAGCTACAAGCTACAACTTTACAAATCATTTAATTGCCCTAGAGGATAAATTTGCAGGTAAGCGTATAGATACAGATAAATCAGAACTTACACTACACAAAATTAGATCAGCAAATATAATTCTAGCTAATGGACATATCGAACGATTTCTCTCGTTTAGAAATAATGATCTTCCTGGAGTAATGCTTGCTTCAGCCTTTGAAAAATATATTCACAGATATGGAGTTGTGCCTGATAAACAGCCAGTAATTTTCACGAACAATTCATCTACAATTAGTTTAGTTAAATCCTTGGTTAACAATGGCTGTAAACCAAAAGCATATGTAGACTTTAGAAAAGAAAACGAAATTGAAAATGAAATCAAAGATTTTTTAAAAAAAAATGATATTAAATATTATCCAAACTCTGAAATCGAAGGATGTGAAGGAAATAAAAAGATCAGTGATGTTGTGGTTAGATCAGGAGAAAATTTTATTAAAGTTGAGACTTCAATGCTGTGTGTATCTGGCGGTTTTAATCCTGATATACACTTATTCACTCAGTCTAAAGGATTAGTAAAGTGGGATAAAAAGATAATTTCCTTCAAACCAGATGTGCCATTTCAGAAAACTATTACTTTAGGTTCGGTAAGTGGGAACTTTAATTTTAAAGAACTATGTACCGAAATAAATACAAAACTCATGCCTTTTGTAAATGCTAAAACTGATTTAAAAATTGAGACTAATATATCGGAAAATTATTCTATTGATGAATTATGGGAAACTAAAACCAAAAAGAAGACGAGGTGGTCAAAGTCTTTTATTGATTTACACAACGATGTAACGACTAAGGATCTTAAGCAATCTATTTCAGAGGGATATGATCGTATAGAACATTTAAAAAGATATACAACAAATAGCATGGGAACAGACCAAGGAAAAATTAGTAGTATTAATTCACTTGGCATAGTTTCTAAAATTTTAAATAAAGATATATCAGAGGTTGGTACGACGACTTACAGACCGCCATATGCTCCTCTAAGCTTCGCTGCTATTGCTGGAAGGAGCACTTATGAATATTATGATCCTGAAAGAAAAACTCCAATTCACAATTGGCATATAAAAAACAATGCAGTGTTTGAAGATGTAGGTCAATGGAAAAGGCCATGGTATTTTAAACAACAAGATAATGAAACAATGCACCAAGCTGTTCAGAGAGAGTCTAAACAAACTAGAAAAACTGCAGGAATTTTAGACGGTAGCACACTTGGAAAGATTGAAATTAAAGGCAAAGACGCATTAGAATTTATGAATTTGATGTATACAAATGCTTTTACAAAAATGAAACCAATGACAGCCAGATATGCGTTAATGTTGGGAGAAGATGGAATGATAATGGATGATGGAATAGTATGTAAAATTAGTGATCAACATTTCATAGCAACTACTACATCCAGCGGAGCACCAAAAGTTTTAGCTCATATGGAAGAATTTCTGCAAACTGAGTGGCCTCATTTAAAAGTATTTTTAAATTCAATCACTGAACAATTCACAACATTTAATATTAGTGGGCCGAAAAGTAGAGAGATAATGAGCGAAGTTTTTAATAATGTTGATTTTAGTAATGAAAAATTTCCTTTTATGACATTTAAAACATTCAATTATAAAAAATCGATTGCAAGAATAATGAGAGCGAGTTTCACAGGTTAATTAGGATACGAAATTTATGTTTCTCCTATATATAGTTTGGAACTTTGGGAGGAAATATTTAAGCATGGTAAAAAACATCAACTTGTTCCTTATGGAACTGAAACTATGCATTTGCTGCGTGCTGAAAAAGGGTATGTAGTTATTGGTCAAGAGACAGATGGCACTGTTACACCAATGGATATTAACTTTCATTGGATGATAGGAAAGAATAAGAAAGATTTTATTGGAAAAAGATCTTTGACACGAAGTGACACTGCAAGAGAAGACAGAAAGCAATTAGTTGGAATTGTGCCAATTAATAAAGACCAAATCATTGAGGAAGGTCAGCATGTTGTTGAATGTGCAAGTTTGCCAAAAAAAATTAAAGAACCTATTAAATATCTTGGACATGTTTCCTCAAGCTACTATAGCCCTAACCTTAATCATTGTATCTCCATGGGAATGATCAAAGGAGGAAAGAAATTAGTTGGTAAAAGATTTTTTGTATCTACATCGGATGGAGTAAACAACATTCCTGTTGAAATTGTAAATCCAGTTTTTATTGATCCTGAAAATAAGAGGTTGATCTCATGAAAATACTTTCAATAGATGGCGTACAAGTTACTCAAAAAAATTTTCAGCAGGTTATTATAAGGGGTAATGGACAAGATGATTTTAACCAGGTAATTAGTAAAGAAACATCTTTACTCCCTCCTTCAAAAAATCTTGAGCTAATCGAGAAAGATAATATTATTTTTGCAAAAAATTCATTTGATCAATGGAGTTTAATTTTTCAGATCGAAAAAGATTATAAAGATATTTTTAATATAATTGCCAACATGAATCTCAATGAAAATATATTAGTTTCTGATTATTCTTATGGACAAGTATATTTTGAATTTTCTGGTGATAATAAAGTTAAATTTTTAAATAAATTAACTCAATTTGATTTTCGACATAAAAATTTCCCTCAATCATCAATGGCTCAAACTCTTATAGCTAGGGTGGATTGCTCTATATATAACTTAGATGGAAAGTTTTTGCTGACCTGTAATAGATCTTACGAAGATTATTTTAAACAGAGATTATTAGATTTAATATCGATTTAATTAATATTTTATTACTTTTCTTTTAGCATTAAATCCGTAAAAAATAATCGCAACAGTTATAATAATACCTCCGATAATAGTATTTAAATTAGGTACTTCGTTAATTCCAAAAATCGGTATCCAAACCCAAAATATACCACCTAAGACTTCAGTTAAAGATAACAATGTTAAATCAGCAGCAGGTAAAAATTTTGATTTAGAGGCGTATAAAATAATACCCGTGCAAACTAAAAAACCATGTAATGTTGATAATGAAGTATTTTTAAACGAGATAAGTAGATCTTTTTCAGAAAAAAATAAAACAACAAGAGAAAAGAGAGCACAAAAAATCCCTGCAATTGCTACAGTTGTAAATTTTGGTGTTTCTTTTCGCCATCTTAGTGAAACTGTAAATCCTGCGAAACCTAAACCTGATAACAATCCATTAACCAAACCAAATAGTGATCTTTCACCTTCGGCGTCGAGTGAAATAAAGATTATTCCAAGAGCGGCTATAATAATCGAAATTAATGTGATTTTAGAAATTTTTTCTTTTAAAAAGAAATAAGCTAGCAAAGCAGCCATAAAAGGCATCGCAGCTATACTAAGCATAGTAACTGCTGCTGTAGTTGATGTTAACGATAAAATAAAAGTAATATTTGCTATACCAAGACTTATACCACCAATAAATCCTGATAAACCTATTTTGTAATAATTTTTTGTAAATCGTGATCCCTCCATAAGAAAAAGGTAAATGTTTAGAACTAAAAATATTACTGACCCTCTAAAAAAAAGGTACTGCCAAGGTATCTGTTCGGCATTATCTATATTTCTTACAACTAGCGGACCAAATGACCAAAGCAATCCGGCTATCAATACAATTGTTATTGCTGAACTATTTTTTGTCATTTGATGTATTAGATAAATCTACACCAGTATCTGGGTCTAACTCAATTCCTAAAGGAGTAATGCTTGTAGGAAGTGGAGTAAAGGTAGATTCCGAATTTTCTTCATATTGTCTTTGACTAAGTCTGTAAAAACCAAATGCAATAATTGCGATTAAAAAAATTATTAAATGAACAAAAAATCCATTAGGCCCAAGAATTTTCATAAACGAAGAACAAATAATTGGTCCTGCTATAGCCCCAAGCCCAAAAATTATGTTTAAACCTCCGCCTGCAGCGACGAACTTTTCTTTAGGAATTTGGTCGTTAACTAGAGCAAGATTAAGTGAAAAAAGTGGTAGCGTGACACCAGCCAATAATATTATAAACAAAAATAATTTAGTTTTGTCCATAACCGTTGAAAAATAGTTAAAACTTACCGTCGTTTCTAAAAATAAATTTGGCAATGAAGCTCCTGCACCGGATACAAAAATTGCCATGATAGAAAAAAAACAAGCCGCTAAAGAAGAAATAATTATGATTATTCTTCTATCATATTTGTCGGATATTGATCCGATAGGCCATTGAAATAAAGCTCCTGCTAACATGACCCCTACAAGTAAAAGTGAAGTTTCAAAAATAGATAATTTCATTGTTACAGCGTATACAGAGAGAAGTGTAAATATTGGAGCGAAAATAAAACCTGTGCAAAACATTGAAACTGTTCCAAAAGGGGAAATTTTAAAGAGCTCTTTAATATTAATCGAACTAGTTTTTTTAAATTTTGGAGGCTTTCTTTTTGTTAAAAGTATAGGAACCAAAGCTATTGAAAATAACAAAGAAATTAAAATGAAAGGTTCATAATTTTTAGGTGAACTTATATTTAACAGTAGATTTCCTAAAGCCATTCCGACATATGTAATTAACATATATAACGATAAAACTTTTCCACGAGTTTTATTATTTGCACGATCATTCAACCAACTCTCCACAATTACAAAGATCCCAATCATACTAAAACCTGTTAAAAATCTTGCTAACACCCAAACTATTGGGTCTACAAAAACAACATGGACTAAAGAGCTTAAAGATGCCATGGAAGCAAAGGCTGCAAAAACTCTTATATGTCCAACTTTAGTTAC
>MDTA01071896.1_pt1 | contig 10451 bp, 10 predicted proteins | sample 811151 | NCBI WGS metagenome assembly MDTA01 (sample SAMN05326648, study PRJNA326480) | marine metagenome | isolation source: seawater | place: Indian Ocean: South | collected 2010 | reverse complement strand
TCTTGCATCAACCTCAGTTGAAACACGACCGGGAATTAATTTCAAAATCTCTTTACCAAACACAACACATAGTTCATCCATAGCTTCTTTAACAACATCACTATTGGAAGCCTTGGGTCCTAGCAATTCTCTGGAGGTGTTAAGTGCTCTATCAATGAGATTTTGATAAGCTGGTATTTGGGCAGCAGCCAAAATCAAAGAAGGGTTAGTTGTAGCGTCTCTGGGTTGAAATTTTTTTATAGCTTCGAGATCACCAGTATCAGCAACTACCACAGTCATTGAGGATAACTGCTTAAGAACGGATTCCATAATTAAAAATATCTTTCATGAGTAATAGACTAGCCAAATTTTTTATAGATTTCACCCTTGAAGTCTCACTTTTTGGAAACCTTAGCCATCTCTTAGCTTTTCATTGTTAGTGCCTTATCAAAGTCTATGCTTGGAGGAATTTGCTCAATAACCAGTAAAGTCTCGATAATTTTTTTAGCCACAGGTACTGCTACCGTTGATCCGAAAGCAAATGGTTTTGAAGGTTCATCGACAACAACCAAAACAACAAAGCGAGGATCATCAATCGGAAAACTTGCAACAAAACTGCAAATTTTTGAATCATAGTTTTTACCATCTTGCGATTTTTGAGCAGTCCCAGTTTTTCCTCCTATTCGATACCCAGGAACAGCCGCCTTGATTCCACTTCCCTTTTCAACAACAGTCTCCATCCATCCTAAAACTATATTTGTCACTTCAGGAGATAACACCTGCTTAGATTCAGGGGGAGTATTTAAAAAGAATTGAGAATCACCTTTCAAGCCTTTAGTAATGTGAGGGGTAACAAGTTTTCCTCCGTTCGCTATTAATGCATGTAGTTGCGCAAGTTTTAAAGGTGTTACTGAAAACCCTTGTCCAAAAGAGGCAACTGCAGGTTCAATAGACTGACTAGTAAATATTTTCTTTGATTTCAACTGTCCAGCAACTGCACCGGGAAGATCAGTCTCGGGGATCTTGTCAATACCTAGTTGTTTTAATCTTTGCCAATAACTAGTTGGATTTAATTTCCTCATAATCTTGACCATACCAACATTACTTGAGACTTGTAATACCTCAGCAAAACTCAAAACACCATTTGGATTATGGTCCCAATTAGAAAGTGGCCAACCTCCAACTTTCACCAGACCATCATCATTTATTTCTCCATTTGGACTTATAACTCCTTCTTCTAATGCAAGTGCTAAATTAATCGGCTTAAAAGTAGAACCAGGTTCAAATAATTCCTGAACTGACCACTCTTTAAAAAGAGCTGGTGAATATTTCCAATATTGATTAGGGTCATAACTTGGCGATGAGGCTAATGCTAAAAGTTCTCCAGTATCAATATTCATAACAATAACCACACCTTTTTTTGCATTCCACTCCTCTACTTGTTTTGTAATTTCTTTTACGGCTACTTCTTGTAGTCTTACATCTAATGTTAAGTGCAAGTTTAACTGATCTTCATCAAAGACACCACGTTTTATCCCAACAGGCAGAGGTGTTCCATCAGCACCTCTCCTAAGAACACTTGTTTGTTCGATTCTTTTAAGCTTTCTATCTAAACTTAATTCCAGACCTGCCTGAGGTCTTCTGTCCATATCCAAATAACCCACTACATTTGCAAAAAGGGACCCATGAGGATAAAGCCTTTGAGGATATGCTTCTAAATCAATACCGCTAATTCTAAGTTTTTTTATTTCATTTGCTTTCTCCGGAGTTAACCCTTCCGCTAGCTTTATCCCAGAAGAATAACTTCCAATTTTCTGTAAAATCTGACTTTCACTTTTCGATAATGGCGCAGATAAAAGTTTTGCTACCTCAGCTGGTTGGCGAACTGTTCCGTACGAATCTCCAGCAAAATTAAAATATCTCGGATGAGCCCAAAGCTTATAACGTTTTTCATCTACTGCTACGAGTTTTCCGTTTCTATCTAAAATCGATCTACGTGTTCCAAGAGGACTCTTCCTTTCTGTTTGGACTGCGCGTGCCTTAGCTTTTAACTGATCAGACTGAAAAACCTGAAGCCAACTTACTCTTAATAAAAGTCCTCCTAACCCAAAGCACAAAAGAAAGAAGACGATTCTAAATCGACAAGCTGATAGCGGCGAGAGCGTTTTAACCTTAATGCCCCTTCTCCTGTATCCATGCTTTACATTTCTCATGAAATTTATTAATAACCTGACTTAATTAGAAAGGAGGAAATTTTATCTAATAATTTTCTTTCTAATCTCCCGTTGACAGAAGTTACAGTATTTTGAGGATTTGGACTATCAACATATATCAGATCATCAACTTTAGTGGGAACAAAATATCTAGACGAAATTTGGTTTTTTAATAGGTAGCTCTCAAGGATCGAGGTTGATTCTAAAATTCTTCGGTTTAAGTCTCTCGTCTTTTCGAGTTTTGTAAAAGACTTAGTCCATAAGTATTGAGAATGTAGTGCTATTGATGTCATTATCCCGACAGTTATTAGTACTCCTAGTAAAGCCCCATCAAGAACCCTATGAAGCGCAGCATGTACAGGGAATTTTCGTTTAACCTGTTTTGAAGAAAAAAAACTATTTTGGTACGCTATTGGCAATTTCTTCTTTTGAAAATGTCCTATTTCCTTTTCATAAAGAGTATTTTTTATCAATTCAAATATAGAGAGTAATTCAGTCAAACACTTCTATTAAGCAACTGCAAGATCTGTAATGCTGATATTTTTCTTTATTTAATATCAAGCTACCAATAATAAGCTAGTAAAAGTAACACCATTCCAGAGAGAATGCATTACGGCACAAGGGAATAACCTTCCTGAACTTAATCTCATCAAACCAAGCCCAACACCTAAAGCAAACAAAGGAGGTAATTCTCCTACGCTTAAATGAGCAAGGGCAAAGATTAAAGCACTTAAAAGAACACCGCTAATTTTGCCAAACTTTGATACTAATACTGGCAAAAGAACACCTCTAAAAACCAATTCTTCGAAGACTGGAGCCAATATAACTGTTGTTACCAAAAGGAAAAGCAATGGAATTAATTCATCACTACTAAGGACAAGATCCAATAAAGGATTGCTTCCACCCTGATCACCAATAATCTCATTCATCAACCACCCAACAAACAAAACTACAGGCATAATCATCAACCATCCGCTAATTGATTTATAAATTCCCTCTTTGACCGGTTTGATTTTCCATTGCAACCATCCTCCATCAATAGTTGAGGACACTGTATTCATTAGTTGGTATCGAATAATAATTAGGGGGCCTATTGTCATGGAGCAATAACCAATAAAGACTCTCAAAGATTGTTTTAATGGAGCGGAGAAATTATTAAACAATAAATCAGTCAGAGGTATTACTAAAGCTGGGAAAACGACTTCACCAATAACCACAAATCCACCAGAAATCAAAATAATCATATCTATAATTGATAATGGGGGGGCCGAAACTTCTGGCCAAGGCGTATTTTTCTTTCTCAAAAAAATTATAATCAACCTAATCAACAATATACACCCTAGAAAAGAAGCAAAAATTGGTAATAATTGAGAACTTAAAAGTTTAATAGCCGTTCTCGAATTATATCTTTGATTAATACAATCTCCATCATTAAATCCTAATTTTGAGCATGAAAGCTGATATAATAATGGATCGAATTTCATCTTATTAAAATCAGATAGTTCATCTATTTGATTGCCTTTTCCCCGGGCTAATACATAGTCTCTAATTAATTCAAAGTTTTGATCCTTAAATTCTTTCTTCAAAATTATTTTTTGCTCATTCTCATTTTCTTCAAGAACTGCCAGTAAAAGCCTCTGCCTCTCTTCAATTTGTTCAAAAGGAATATTCTTTAGAGCTTGATAAAGTTTTTCTTGCGGTTCTAGGCCTAAAAACACTTCTTTTATTGGTTTAGGTAAAGATGAAGAAGCTGAGACTGCCATCTCTGATTGCAGTAATGAAATCTTTGGTGCAACTGATGGCCTATCAAAACTTTCTTGCAAACCTTGTCGCCAAATTAAAACAGTTAAAATCAACGAAAATAGAGCAATAGCCCATTTCCAACCAGTTTTAGCTTGTCCCATAAAATTAATGTGTGAAGACTGAAATGGATGAAGACATCTATCTTTACTAAAAGAACACTAGATTGTAATCATGGCTAATACCATAGTTTTTATAAGCCACTTTATTCAATGACATTGCGTCTTATCTTTGTCCGTCATGGATTAAGTAGTTTTAATAAGGAGGGTCGTATTCAAGGAAGAAACGATCATTCAATATTGACGAAAGAAGGGAAACTACAAGCAAAAGCGGCTGGTAAGGTAATTTCTTCTATCCACATAGATGCAATTTACAGTTCTCCATTGAAAAGAGCTTCAGAAACTACAAAAATAATTATTAGCCAATTCAAACATCAATGCAAAGCAACTTTTACTAACGATCTCCTAGAAGTTGACCTTGGTTCATGGAGCGGTTTAACAAAAGATGAATTAAAAAAAACTTATCCAAAAGAGGTTGCAATTTGGGATAAAGAGCCAAAAGAGTTGTCAATAGAAAGGGATAATGGTACTAAATTTCATCCTATAAAAGAACTTTTAATCCAAGCAGAAAAATTTTTAAAGTCATTACTTGAAAAATACTCTGATCAGGACAAAACAATTCTCATAGTCGCCCACAATGCAATTCTTAGATGTTTGATACTGAAATTGATTAATGAGCCATCAAAAGGGTTTAGAAGAATCAAGTTAGACAATACCTCTATATCTATTTGTAATGTTGACTTTGATAATTGGGGAAATAGACATGTACAAATACAATGTCTCAATAATATTGCTCATTTACACCCTAGTCTTCCTAAAAGAGGTAATAAAAGAAGGATTATTTTAGTTAGGCATGGTGAAACAGATTGGAATAAGCAAGGTAGGTTCCAAGGTCAAATTGATATTCCCTTGAATGAAAATGGAAAAGCCCAAGCCCAAGCAGCAAGTGAATTTCTAAAAGACATTCTGATTCAGAAAGCTTTCAGTAGTTCTCTCTCAAGGCCAAGAGAAACAGCACAAATAATTTTAAAAGAGCATCCAGGAGTGGAAATCTCACTAAAAAATGACCTCAAAGAAATTAGTCATGGTAAGTGGGAAGGAAAGTTAGAGTCTGAGATACTAGCCGACTGGCCTGATCTTCTCAAAACATGGAAAAATCATCCAGAGAAAGTTCAAATGCCTGAAGGAGAGAATATTGACATTGTCTCCACAAGATCAATTAATGGCTGGATAGAAATTTGTCAAGATCTAAAAGATGATGAGACGGCTCTTGTAGTAGCACATGATGCAGTAAACAAAACTATTCTTTGTAACCTCTTGGGCTTAACAACATCTGAAATTTGGATGATAAAGCAAGGGAATGGTGGAATAACAGTTGTGGATCTATCAGATAAAAAAGATCAACCAGCTCAAATCACTTGCCTTAATATCACATCTCATCTAGGAGGTATTATTGACTTAACCGCTGCTGGAGCTCTTTAATTGAATGGTAAGTAGTTATCTTCTTGAAAATATTCAACTCTTAGAGGGATCGGGATCAAGTATAAAAAAAGAAACAGTATTAATCAAAGATGGTGTAATTAAAGCTTTTGGTAATAAGGCTTTTCAGAATGGAAAACTTTTAGGAATCAATCCTCAAAAGGCAAATGACCTACTTTTAGCTCCTTGCCTTGTTGATCCTCATTCATTCCTGGAATCTCCATTTACTGGAAAAGAGGAGAATATTTATTCACTTATCAAAAAAGCAACATTTGCTGGATATGGTCAATTGGGTCTTTTACCAAGAGGTGAATTGTGGAGGGATCATATTGAGTCAATAATTGCTTTAAGGACTGTTAAAAGTGAGGTTTTAGTTCATTTATGGGGTGGTTTCAGTCATAAAGGGAAGGGAATATCTCTTACTGCCCATGCTGATCTACTAAATAATGGAGCTATTGGCTTAGTTGATGACGATTTTAGTCCCCCAATAGAACTTCTTAAGCAAGGCTTTTTACTTGGAGAGATGAAAGACTACCCAGTTCTTGTCGCACCAAGAGATAAGTCGCTTCAAGGAGGAGGAATCTCTAGACAAAGTGTAGAGACCTTGAGAGCAGGCTGGCCTCTTGATCCAACTGAAAGTGAAATAATTCCTCTTATCCAAATACTTGAATTACACAAACAATATCCAAAAATTGCTTTAAGACTAATGAATATCTCAACTTCTAAAGGAGTTTCAATACTTATGAATGATAATAAAAGACCACTGACGTCAGTACTATGGTGGCATTTAGTAAATGACAACTCAAATCTATATCCTTTTGATATTGGATGGAACGTAACCCCTTCACTAGGTTCTCCTAACGATAGATTCTCTTTAATAAAAGGTTTAGAGGAGAATACTCTAACAGCAATATCTGTACACTCCACTCCTCTGGATGATTCAGAAACAAAACAGCCAATAAACAAAAGAAAAAAAGGTATTAGTGGTTACAACTTAGTTCTTCCTTTGCTATGGGAACATTTAATTATTAAGTCTGGTTGGAAAGTGGAAAAGTTATGGGAGAAAATAAGTTTTGGTCCATCTAAATTTTTGAATCAGCCTGAGGAGAAATTAAGTTTAGACAGTAATCGATGGCTTTTATTTGATCCTAAAAAAGAATGGATCCCATCTAATGAGGATAATTTATTAATGACTGCAACTAATCAACCAATAAAAGATACAAAAATATGTGGGAAGGTTATCGATTGTGGACTAATTAGTCAATCGTCCCAAAACGACTTATAGGCCAAAAGCGCCAGGCAGCTTTGCCAATAATTTCTTCTTTAGGTAAGAAACCTCCACCCGGCCAAAAACGACTATCCCAACTATTAGCTCGGTTATCTCCTAAGACAAATACATGTCCTTCTGGAACAATAGTAGTTATTGAACGACAAATATTAAGCTCCGAGTTTGAGGGACAAAAGTATTCAACATATGGTTCTTCAATCGATCTTCCGTTTAACATTATAAATCCCTCATCATTTATAAAAATACGATCACCTCCTACAGCTACAACCCGTTTGATATAAGCATCACAAGCTTGATCATATAAAGTAGGTATCCAAGCGAATAAGGGGAAGGATACTATAGAGCAATGAATTTTTGAAGGAAGTTTTGTTTTCCTATCTGCTATCAACTTTTCATCAAAGGAGTATGGTGAATTGAAGACTACAATTTCTCCATGATAAGGAGATCTACTGCTTAAAGAAAGTTTTTCAACTATCAATCGATCATTTACTTTCAATCCTGGTAACATTGAGCCGGAAGGTATATATCGAGCCTCAGCTATAAAAAGACGAACACCTATATAAATACAGACTGTCAAGGAAATTGGTCCCCACGTATCAAAGAAAGAGTCCCACCAACTACTTTTGTTTTTTTTTCTTGAATTTGAATGTTTTTGCTGCACTTTTTTCTTTATAAGTTAACTATTTTTGATAGTTTATTTGCAAAGGCTACTTAACTTCAGAAAAGATAGCCTCAAGTAAAACTTTCAAAGTAATTTTTTAGCCCACTTCTCTTCATTAAATCCTATTAACAAACATTTATTATGTTTATACAAAAAAGGTCTCTTAATTAACTTAGGTTCTTCAAAAAGTTTATCGAAAAATTGTTTATCACTCATTTTTTTTACTACCGCTGGTCCAATCATACGATATAGACTACCTGTTGTATTTAAAAGAAACTTTCTATCGCCATACAACTCGCAAGCAGATATCAGCATTGTTTTCGATGGAGGATTTATCAAAATATCAATCAACTCAAAAGAGATATCATTACCGTTAAGCCACTTGATAGCTTTACGACAAGTTGAGCATGAAGAAAAACTAAATAATTTCAATTGATTGAAATACAAATGTTTTTAATATAAAAATCAATTTAAGTTATCTACTTAATTCAATATGAGAATGGTGAGCGTCAATACAGTTTTTTAATAATTCATCAACCGCATCAAAGTCTCTCCAGCCGTCAATTTCTATTACCCTCCCCTCCAAGCTTTTGTACGTTCTAAAAAATTCAGCCACATCCTCTAATTGATTTTGAGCTATTTGCTTAATTGTATTAATATCTTTTTGCCTTGGATCAGCTGTGGGGACACATAAGAGCTTGCCATCGTAGGCCCCTGAATCATGCATATCAAGCACCCCAATAGGTCTTGCTTTGATCAAGCAACCTGCGAAAGTTGGTTCTTCCATGACAACCATTGCATCAAGCGGCGCGCCATCTTCGGCCAATGTATTTGGAATAAATCCATAATCAAACGGATATCTAACCGAAGAATGTAAAACTCTATCGAGAGCCATAATCCCGGCAGAACTAAAATATTCGTACTTATTTCTACTTCCAGCTGGAATCTCAACCACTAGATTTACTAATCCATGTGATGGTGAGGGAGGAAGATGACTCAGATCCATTTTGATTTATTGAGGACGGCAAGATACTTTTTTTTGTCTTTGGCCTTTCATTGATAACTGCTAGCAAAGGCATGCCAAGCATTAAAAATACTATTGCTAAACCAATTAAAGAAGTTGATGTACTTGTAAAACTATAAGGATCTTCACTATCAGAAGTTGAGTGATTAGTTTCATTATTTAGGAAAGGAGCATCAAGCTCAAAAGATTGCTTCTTTGTTAAATGAGGTTCTAAATCCATACAAGATTAGTTATGTACGAACTGTTAGATGGAAAAGGGGAAATCAATAAATTTGAATTATTTAATCGTTATTTAAATAATATCTCATTTTAAAAAATAATTAAGCAGCCTTTCTATCTCTTTCTGATAAATGATTAGAAATATTGTGATTTACATCAGTTTTTGCCTCTAATTGAGTTCTAATGATTCTTAATTCCTCAAGTATTGCATTCAAAGTATTTTGCGTTTCGGATGAAGGAGAATTAAATATTTCTACTGTTACTTCTTTTATTCTTAAAATATCTTTTGCGAATCTAGCAACTTCATTAGGATGAAATAGTAGCTGATCTTTTTGATCACTCCTAAATTCTGTGTTTAGTTTTCTAGGATTAAAGGGAGGATTGAGATTCCTTGTATCGGTATTTGTGTATCTATATACAGAGGCTCTTGACCTATTCAATGTTTTTTGTACTTCGTCAATCGTTAATAATGAATCACTTGAGTTTGAACCAGTATTCAATCCTTTAGCTACGGACTCCTCTGCTTGTCCATTAGTGCTTGAATTTACTGACCCGTTAAACATTGCGTAAGAATGCGTCTAGATAAACATGTGAGAGAAAATAGCAGATCAATCAAATTATCACCATGTACATTTGAACACGTTATAAAAACAACATGATTCCAGCACAATCTATCTAGATATTCTTATGGAATATGCTCGAGGTATTAATGTCAGAAAGGTTTACATTTTAGGCTTATGCGCGTCTCCCGCCTAATGATTACAACTCTCAGAGACGTGCCAGCTGAAGCGGATATAATCTCACATCAATTACTTATTAGGGGAGGCTTCATTAGACGACTTACAGGAGGTATTTATGCTTACATGCCTTTACTTTGGAAAGTCTTAAAGAAAATAACATCAATTGTCGAAGAAGAATTGGAAAACAAAGGGTGTCTTCAAACCCTTCTCCCTCAACTTCAGCCCTCTGACTTATGGGAAAAGAGTGGCAGATGGAAACCTTATACTGAAGGTGAGGGGATTATGTTTAGTTTAAAAGATAGACAAGGAAAAGAACTTGGACTTGGCCCGACTCACGAGGAGGTTATCACTCAGATTATATCTCAAACAATTCACTCTTATAAACAATTACCAATAAATATATTCCAAATTCAAACTAAATTTAGAGATGAAATCAGGCCAAGATTTGGATTAATGAGAAGCAGAGAATTCATAATGAAAGATGCTTACTCATTTCATGCAGATGAAGTTGATCTCCAATCAACTTATCTTGAGATGAAAAATGCCTACCAAAATATCTTTGTAAAGTGTGGATTAGATTTTGTTTGTGTCGATGCGGATAGTGGAGCGATAGGAGGTGCTGCATCTCAAGAATTCATGGTTACAGCTGAAGCTGGAGAGGACTTAATTTTAACAAGCTCGGATGGTAAATATGCTGCTAATCAGGAAAAAGCAGTGTCAATTATTGATAAAGAAATATCATTGGATATTAACAAGATTTCAATTATCAAAACTCCTAATCAAAAAACGATAGATCAATTATGTGAATTGAATAATTTTCATCCTAGTCAAATTGTTAAAGTTTTAACTTATATTGCTACTTGTGATGAAAAAAAGAATTATCCAATTCTCATAAGTATAAGAGGTGATCAAGAGGTAAATGATGTTAAACTTTTAAATAAAATATCTAAATTCTTAAAGAAAAATATTCTAGATATTAGACCATTATC
>MDTA01094730.1_pt1 | contig 10452 bp, 11 predicted proteins | sample 811151 | NCBI WGS metagenome assembly MDTA01 (sample SAMN05326648, study PRJNA326480) | marine metagenome | isolation source: seawater | place: Indian Ocean: South | collected 2010 | reverse complement strand
TTATATTCAAAAAATTTTAAATATATTCTTGTTGATGAATATCAAGATACAAATTTTATACAAAGTAAATGGCTTAATCTCTTATCAGAAAAAAATAAAAATATTTGCTGCGTTGGTGATGATGACCAGTAGATTTATAGCTGGAGGGGTGCGGAAATAAAAAATTTTTTAGAATTTGATCAGGTTTATAAAGATACGAAAGTAATAAGATTGGAGCAAAATTATAGATCTTCTCAAAATATTTTGTCTGTAGCTTCAAATCTAATTTCTAATAACCAAAATAGAGTTGGTAAAACACTAATTACAACTATGGAAGAAGGCGATTTGGTTAAATTAAACTGCTTCAAAAATGGCAAAGATGAAGCTGTAGGAATTTCAGACGAAATAGAAAAAAATATAAAAAAAAAATTTTCTTACAATAACATTGCAATACTTGTAAGAGCTATTTTTCAAACACGTGAATTTGAAGAACGATTCCTTAAAATTGGTATGCCTTACAGAATTTTAGGTGGAACTAAATTTTATGAAAGAGCTGAGATAAAAGACTGTGTAGCCTATTTAAGATTAATTTATCAAGAAAAAGATGATCTTGCTTTTGAAAGAGTTGTTAACAACCCAAAAAGATCTATAGGTGATAATACTTTAAAAAATATTCATGAATACGCAAAACAAAATAGTTTAAATTTAGAAAGAGCATCAATTAAAATGCTAGAACAAAACTTAATCAAACCTAAAGCTAAAATTGGTTTAAATTTTTTTTTAAATTCTTTATCTAAGTGGAGAGCCGAGTTAAAAATAAAAAAAACGAATCATATAAAGCTATTACAAATTGTTCTAGATGAATCAGGATATTCAGGAATGTTGAAAAATAAAAAAGATGTTGATAATGAAAATAGACTAGAAAATATCAAAGAGTTATTAAGTGCTATGAAAGAATTTGATAATTTAGAAAGTTTTTTAGAACATGTTTCTTTAGCGACCTCGGTAGATCAAGAATGGGATGGTGAAAAAATAAATATGATGACAATGCACGCTGCTAAAGGTTTAGAATTCGAAGTAGTTTTTCTTCCAGGTTGGGAAGAGGGATTGTTCCCTCATCAAAAATCAATTGAGGAAAAAGGTCAAAACGGCTTAGAGGAAGAAAGACGCTTGGCTTATGTGGGGATTACCAGGGCAAAAAATAAAGCTATAATATCGTTTTCAATGAACCGATTTTACCAAGGCGACTGGATAGATAGCATGGCATCAAGATTTATTGAAGAATTACCAGAGAAATATATAGAAAAAAACTCATTCTTTGATGAAGCCGATATAGTTGACGATTTTGACTTCAACCAAGACTTTGAAATAGGAGAGGAAACTAGAAGCCCAGGTTGGATTAGATATCAAAAAAGAATAAAATGAGCAAAAATTTTCAAAAGTTAAGAAAAAAATTTAAAATTCATAATATTGACGGCTATGTTGTTCCAAAAAATGATGATTATTTTACTGAATATTCTAAAATAAATAGATTAAAAATAATATCAGATTTTAGTGGCTCAGCTGGCTTAGCTGTTATCTTAAAAGAAAAAAATTATTTATTTACAGATGGAAGATATACAATCCAGAGTCAATTAGAGTCAGGAAGGTATTTTAAAATTTTTAGTTTTGAATATCTCATAAATTGTAAATTATTTAAAAATCTCACTTTGGGTATTGATCCTAAACTTTTTACATATGAACAAATCAAAAAGTTTTTTTTAAAAAATAATAAAATTAAATTTATTAAAAATAATTTAGTTGATGAAATTGAAAAGCAAAAAATTAATGATACTCTCCCATTCTATTCTTTAAATAAAAGTATAGTTGGAGAAACTTCAATTTCTAAATTAAATAAAATTTCAAAATATCTTGTCAAAAATAAATCAGATTATTTATTTGTAAGTGCTCCTGAAAATGTAGCATGGATTTTAAATATCCGGGGCAATGATAGTCCTAATAGCCCTATACCAAATTCAAGACTTTTAATAAGTAAATCAAAGAAAATATTATTGGTTTGTAAAATTCAAAAATGTAAAAAACTAATTAAGAAAAAAATATTAAAACGAAATCAATTAGTTTCTATAAATGATTTTTCAACAAAGGTTTCAAATCTTAAAGGCAAAAATTTTATTATAGATAATAATTCGTGTTCAATTCATTATGAAGATATCATTAAATCTAAGTTTAAAATTATTAAAAGAAAAGATCCTACCTATTTGTTAAAAGCGATAAAAAATAAAGTGGAAATAAATAATATGAAAAGTACACATATTAAAGATGCTGTTGCTTTAACAAAGTTTATTTTTTGGATCAAAAATATTAATAAAAAAAAAATTACAGAAATTGATGCCGAAAAAAAACTAGAAAAATTTAGAAGAATGGACAAAAATTTTTTATATCCAAGTTTTAATACAATCGCTGGATCTGGTAAAAATGGTGCAATAATTCATTACAGAGCAAAAAAAGAAAATTGCAAAATTATAGGTAAAAAAGATATCTTTCTTTGTGACTCAGGGGGACAATACAAATATGGAACAACTGATGTTACTAGAACCCTGTGTTTTTCAAAGCCAACGCATAATATCAAAAATATTTTTACAAAAGTATTAAAAGGACACATTGCTGTAGCAATTACAAATATTAATAAACATAATGTTGGTAAAAAAATCGATAAAAGAGCTAGAAAATTTTTAAATAAAAGTAATCTGGATTATGCTCATGGAACAGGTCACGGAGTTGGATTTTTTCTCAATGTACATGAAGGACCACAATCAATTTCAAAAGTTAATAATATAAAAATTAGAGAAGGTATGGTTTTAAGTAATGAACCAGGATTTTATAAAAAAAATCATTTCGGTATAAGAATAGAAAATCTAGTTTATGTTAAAAAAATTAATAAAAAATTGGTGTTTGAGAATTTAACTATGGTTCCAATTGAAAAAGATTTAATAAATTTCGAATTATTAAACATACAAGAAAAAAATTATCTTTTTAAATATCACTTAGATATTTACTCAAAAATTTCCAAATATTTAAATATTAATGAAAAGAAATGGCTAGCTGACTTTATCCAGCATTTTTAAAAATTCTTTTTGTGTAATGACATTAATTTTAAGCTCTTTAGCATATTCTACTTTTCTTTTTGTTGGTTTAGAACCTACAATTAAATAATTTAGTTTTTTTGATACGGTACTTACAGAAGTGCCTGAATTTTCCTCTATCAAAGATTTTACTTCTGCTCTACTTATGCCCTCTAACTTACCAGTTACTAAAAAGGATTTATTTTTTAATAACCCTTCTTTTTGAACAGATGTTGCATTTTTAATATTCAAAACATTATCTAATTCATTCAAAATTTTTAGATTAATTTTATTTAAAAAAAAATTATTAATAGAATTTACTTGTGTCTCACCTATGCCATCTATATTTAATAAATTGTCATTCATATTGACATTTGAAAAAGTTTTAAACTTTTGAAATGAAATAAAATATTTTGATAATAATTTTGCATTTTCAAGACCTATGTGGCGTATTCCTAAACTGTATATAAATCTATCTAAAGATATATTTTTTTTTTGATTTATAGAATATTTCAAATTTTCAACCGATAAATTTCCCCAACCCTCAAGTTTTTTAATTTTTTCATAATCTAATTTAAAAATATCCTGAGGATATTTTATTAATTTTAATTTCCAAAAATTTTCAACAATTTTTTTTCCTAGGCCATCTATATTAAATGCTTCTTTAGAAACAAAATGCTTGAGCTTTTCAATTGAAATTTTTTCGCAAGAGTAATCCTCATTAGAACATCTTCTAACAGCATCCTTTTTTTTTGTTATAGTATTAAATTCCTTTATTGTTTTTGAACCACAAGACGGGCATTTTGAAGGAAAAGTAAATTGAATACTGCTTTTTTTTCTTTTTTTTAAATCAACGCTAAGTATATGTGGAATTACATCTCCTGCTCTTTCAACAGTTACTACATCTCCAATTCTAATATCCTTTCTATTTATCTCATCTTCATTATGTAATGTGGCATTTGAAACTACTACTCCACCAATATTAATAGGTTTAATTTTAGCGACCGGAGTTAAAGCTCCTGTTCTACCTATTTGTATATCAATATCTAAAATTTCAGAAATTCCTTTATTTGAAGAAAACTTGTGCGCAATAGCCCATCTTGGTGCATTAGCAACATTGCCTAATCTTTTTTGGATAGAAAAATCATTTATTTTATAAACAATGCCATCAATATCAAAATCTAAGTTTGATCTTTGTTTTTCAACTGTATCATAATTTATTAATAAGTTTTTAATCCCTTTTATTAACTTATTTAATGGATTAGTTTTAAATCCCCAGTCTCTTAATTTTAATAAATAATCTGATTGGGTTTTAATATTTAAACCCCTCTGATATCCGAATGCATATGCTATAAACTTAAGTGGAATTTTTTTTGTTTCCTCAGGGTTTTTCTGTCTTAGAGAACCTGAAGCTGCATTTCTTGGATTAGCAAATTTCTCTTTGAATTTTTTAAAATCTTTATTCCCTATAAAAACTTCACCTCGAATATCAATCTCCTCAGGAAAATCTTTTGATTTAATTTGTTTTGGTATATCAACTATAGTTATCAAATTTTGGCTAATATCCTCTCCTTCTTTACCATCCCCTCTAGATAATCCTGTTATAAATTTTCCTTTTTTATAAGTTAAAGATGCTGATATTCCGTCAATTTTAGGTTCTGCACTGTAAAAAATTTCAAAATTTTTGTTTTCAGATAAGTAATTTATAATTCTTTTTTCAAAATTTACTAAATCATCTTCAGAAAAAGCGTTTGATAATGAAAGCATCGGGATCTTGTGTTTTTTTTTTTTTAAAATTTTTAGATGGTTTGTAGCCAACAATTTTTGATGGTGAGTCTTTTGATTTTAAAAAATTAAATTTATTTTCTAATAATAGAATTTCTTTTTTAAGTTTATCATATATTTCATCAGAAACTTTTGGTGAGCTTTTTTCATAATAAAATTTATTATAAAAATTTAATAATTTTATTTTTTCTCTATATTGAGTTTCAATTTTATTTTTACTCATCTATTTAAAAAGAGATCTAAATTTTTTTAAGATTTTACTACTTTTTTTATCTTTATTTTTGCTGACTTTTATTTTTTTATATTCTTTATTAAAAATAGAATACGAATTTTCATACCATTCTGAAGATTGATAATTGTAACCTAAAACTTTTGCATATTTCTCCGCTTCAGCAACTAAACCTAATGTATAATAAATTTCAACAAGTCTATGTAAAGCTTCTTCGGTATAGGCAGTAGTTTCATAATTATCCACGACGTTTCTAAATCTGTTTATTGCAGAAATCCATTTTTTTTTATCGAGATAGTATCTTCCTACATACATTTCTTTTGCTGCTAAAATATCTTCGATAAGATCTAATTTAAAATCTGAGTCTAAAGCATATTCTGTATTTGGATATTTAGATTTAACTAAATTAAAATATTTTTGAGCTTCAGTAATAGATTGTAAATCTTTTGTTTCATCAACTATCTGCTCATAATAACAAACAGCTAGCAAATAATATGCATAGTCTATATTTTTATCTTTTGAGTAAATTTTTATAAATCTTTCTAATTCAAGAATTGCATCTGAATAATAGTCTTGACTATAGTATGAATAAGAGGCCATTAATGATGACTTCGGAGCCCATTCTGATTGTGGAAATAAAATTTCGGCTTGATTAAATTTTTTTGCAGCAAAAAGAACGTCACCTTCTTCTAATGACTTCATTCCTTCCTCATAAGCTTCAAGAACTTGTAATTCTAAACTTTTTTCAATTATTTCAGATTTCTGAATTTCTTTTTTTGAACAAGAAGCATTAAAAACTAAAACTATAACAAAACAAAAAATATAAAATTTTTTCATACTAAATTTATACTTATTAAAAGGACAATTTAAAAGTTATCTTTAAGCTATAGATCTTAATAGCTTCTTATTTATAAGTGTATGAGGTAGATTCTTTTCTTTTATTTCTAGTATTGAAAAATTATCATTATTATCAAAAACTTTTCTTAGTAATTTATTTGTTAGATAATGTCCGCCTCTAGAGCATAACACACTTCCTACAATTCTATATCCCGATGTATAAAGGTCACCAATACAATCAAGTATTTTGTGATTAACAAATTCTTTTTTATTTCTTAATCCTCCAGTATTAAGAATCTCTTCATTTTTGATTACTATAGCATTTTCTAAACTTCCACCTTTTGCCAGACCATTTTTTTTTATTAACTCAATATCCTCATATAAACAGAATGTTCGTGAGTTATAAATATCTCTCAAATCATCTTCATAAACATTTACTTTATTTTTTTGGTTTCCAATGGTTGGATTTTTATATTTTAACTCAAAGTCAATATCTAAACTTAAAGTTGATGGTTTTATAGAAATTGATTTTTCTCCTTCAGAATATTCTATCTCTTTATTTATTTTAATAATTTTAATAGGTGAGTCACTTTCTTTAATTCCCACTAAAATAATTTTTTCGATAAATTCTTTAGCTGATCCATCAAGTATTGGTACTTCTTCGTTATTAATCTCTACTAGCGCATTATCAATTCCTAAGCAAAATAATGCCCCCATTAAATGCTCTATGGTTGAAACTTTAGTGCCAAATTCATTTTCTATTGTTGTATTCAGTGATGTATTTGACACATTCATAAAATTTGGATAAACCAAATTATTTGTTTCCAAATCAACTCTTTTAAAAACAATTCCAAAATTTGGATTTGCTGGTTTTATAGAAACATGAACATCTAGTCCACTGTGCAATGCAATGCCACTAAATGAAATTTGATCTTTTAAAGTTTTTTGAGTTAAGTAAGCCACATCTAATACTTAGGACGTATTTTGAAAAATTAAAAAACAACTAATATTACCAGAAAAAACAAAATTAACTGAATAGTTGAAAAAATTTCTCGAAAAAACCTTTTTTTTTAGGGTTTTTAGGAACTATAGAAACCTCATTCTCATTATAACCGGACAGAATTTTATTTGCCATTAATGAAAGCTCAATATCATTTTCTTTAAACATGCTTCTAATATAATTTTCTCCTATAAAATTAATTACTTTTATTTGATATCTTTCCATAACTTTTTCAATTTCTAAAATTAAATCGTTGGAAATAGATATAAATTTTATTTCTAAGCATATGTTATCACACCTAAAATTATTTATAAATTTTTTATATTCATTTCCATCTATCAAATACTTTTCAATAACTATATGCATAATTTTTTGTTGTTGATAATTTTCTTTAAATAAATCCTTAGCTTCAGTTACTATATTCTTGATATACGGTATACTAAGATTTTTTTCATAATTTTTTTTTTTAAGACAAAAATTTAAATTAGAAATTTTTTTGTTATCAACAATTAAAGAAATATTATTTACAAATTTACCAATTGATTTTTCAATTCTAAAAATGTTTTCTTCAATAAAACTTATTAAAATTTCAAAATTATTTTCTTTTTCAATTTCGTAGTTTTTCTCGTCAAAATATAAGTTTTTAAGTTTTTTTTTATCAAAAACATAAATCCCTATAACTTTTGTGGAAATTCTTATATAAGTTTCAAATTCAATTTCTTCAGTCATTTAAAATAATTTGATTTTTAACACGCGCATCAATTGATCTAAAATTAGAAATATTGTCATTCTTTAAAAAAATAAATATATCATCTAAAGAGCTGCTAACATTTTCTTTTGGTAATTTTATAATAATTTTATTTTTTAATTCTATATCCCATCTTTTTGAAGGAAAAAAATATAAACTTTTTATTTCCTCATAGGAAAATCTTGATTGATCAATTTTTTTTTTAAATTTTAAAATTTCCTCAATATTTGGTTTACCAAATATGAAAGGTAATTTTTCATCTAAAATTTTTTTTTCAGACAATTTTCCATTTGTACCAATATAAAAAATTTGTCTATCTTTATTAATTTTAGCTATTAACTTAGTTTCTTTTATTTTTATATATAACGTTGATGGATATTTTTTAAATATATCAAAACTTTCAACTAAAGGATAAGAATTAATTGTATTTGATATATTTGTTTTATTTAAAGAAAAAATATTTTCTAATTTTAAATCTTGAATTTCTTTTTTTACCTGCTCTGTATTTATATTATTTAAACCTAATATTTCTATATGTTTAATTTTTTCAAATTTATAATCTCTTATTGTTAAATTATTTATTGAACCAACTATTAATAGTAAAAAAAAATATAAAAAAATTTTTTTACTTTTTCGTTGATGCATCTTTTATCATCCACTCAATTAGATTTTTAAAACTAATACCTTTGTATGCAGCAATCTCTGGTACAAGTGAAAGTTTTGTCATTCCAGGTTGTGTATTTATCTCTAATAAATAAAATTTATTTTTAAAAAATTTAAAATCTGATCTTGTTACCCCTTTGCAACCAATAATTTTATGGGCTCTAAGTGCTGTGTTCATTACTTTTTTTAATTTTTCTTTACTAAGATGTACTGGGATTATGTGTTTAGTTTTTGCATTAGTATTATATTTTGCCTCATAATCATAAAATTTTCTTTTTGGTTTTAACTCAATAGCACCAAGTTTTTTATTTCCCATAATTGCCACTTGTATTTCTCTACCTGGTATAAATTCTTCAATCATCACTTTTTTGTAATTCTTTAATTTGTTCAAAGTAATAATAATATTTTTTTGGTTACAAATATAAACATTTACACTTGACCCTTCATTTAGTGGTTTTACTACAACTGGAAATTTTAATTTTTTGTTTATTTTTTTGAACAAATGATCTTTTGTATAATCATAAGAGTAAGTAAAAAACTTTGGGGTAATTATATTATTTTTTATAAATAATTTTTTTGAAATCTCTTTATCCATTGCGATTGATGAAGCGATAACCCCAGAATGCGTATAAGGTATTTTAAAACGTTCAAGAATTGTCTGTATATATCCATCCTCACCAAATTGACCATGTAAAGCATTAAAAATTACATTAGGCTTAAAAATTTTAATATTTTTTTCTAAATTGTTGTTTGGTTCAGATATTTTTATTTTATAGCCATTTTTTTTTAATTCTTTAGCAACTTGATTTCCTGTATCAAGACTAATTAACCTCTCCTTAGAAATTCCACCTGAAAGTATAAGTACTTTTTTTTTCAATTTATTCTAAAATTTTAATCTCAGTTTCTAATTTAACTCCAGTCTTTTGAAAGACGCTGTCAGATACAAATTTAATTAATTTTTTCATATCATCAAACTTAGCATTACCCTTGTTTACAAAAAAATTACAGTGTTTTACAGAAATTGATGCATCACCAAATGATTTTTCAAGGGGCACGGACTCTTTAATTAATTGCCAAACTTTCTTATTAGATTGATTTATTGGATTTTTAAATGTACTTCCGCTTGTTTTAATTCTTGTAGTTTGGACTTTCTCTTTTTTTTCTTTAAGAATTTTTGTTTCATTTTTAATGAAATTTTTATCTTTTTTAAAACCTTTAAATGATGCACTTAAAAAAATTAAATCATCGGATAATCCACTATCTCTATATTTAAAATTTATTTCTTTTGCAGGAATCGTTATAATTTGTCCAGTTTTATCTATAGCCTGAATAGACACTATAATATCTTTAAACTCCCTTTCAAAACAACCTGCATTCATTTTGATACCACCCCCAACAGTTCCAGGTATACAAGATAAAAATTCAAAACCACCTAAATTATTTTCCATTGCAAAATCTGCTAATGATTTATCAGTTACAGCACTTCCTGCTATAATGATTTCATCATTAAGCAAAGAAATATTATTAAAATTATTTGAAAGCTTAATTACAACTCCATTAAATTGTTTGTCAGTAATTAAGGTATTTGAACCAGCTCCTAATACAAATATTTTTTCACGATTCCGAATTTTTTTTATAAATTTAATTAATTCTTTCAAACTATCTGCTTTATAGAAAACTTTTGTTTTTCCACCTATGTTAAACCAATTTTTTTTTTTTTTAAATCATAATCTAACTTTAAATTATTTTTAAATTCTGGCATCAAATCATTTAAATCAATTTTCATGATAGTAATTTAGGTAATTCTCGCATCCAACTTGAGATAGTCCCAGCACCCATACCTATAACAATTTTTTTCCCGAATATGTTTGCTTTAATAAATTTTGCTAATTGGAATTTATCATCCACTAAAAAAAGCTGAACTCTTGAGTTTTTAATTATTCCCCTTGCAAAATTTATATAACTAAATCCGAGCTTTAATTTTTCTCCAGCAGTGTAAATTGGGAACAAAATAACTTTATCTGCATTTTTAAAAGCAAAAGTAAATTCTTTTTTTAAATCTTTTAATCTTGATATTCTATGTGGTTGA
>MDTA01077532.1_pt1 | contig 10452 bp, 11 predicted proteins | sample 811151 | NCBI WGS metagenome assembly MDTA01 (sample SAMN05326648, study PRJNA326480) | marine metagenome | isolation source: seawater | place: Indian Ocean: South | collected 2010 | reverse complement strand
TTTTCTGGATAACCTAAAGAACACAAAACAATACATAAGCTTTTAATTTCACTCCATTTTAAATCTAAATTTTTCAATTTTTTATTTACACAAGCTTCTATAATTTCAAAAAAATCATTTTTTAACTTGGGAAGAATTGTTTGACATTCAGGATCACCCATTCTGACATTGTATTCAATTAAAAAAGGTTCATTGTCAACAATCATTAATCCAGCGTATAAAAATCCTTTATAATTAGAATTCATATTCTTGAGTCCTAAAAGAGTTGGATTAATTATTTTTTCTAAAATTTTTTTATTTAGATCTTCACTCTCTAGTTTCGAGGGAGAGTAAGCCCCCATGCCACCTGTATTCTTACCCTTATCATTTTCAAAAACTCTTTTATGATCTTGAGCAGTTGAAAATATTTTGTAATTTGATCCGTCAGAAATAATAAAAAAGCTCATTTCCTCACCTTTTAAAAATTCCTCAATTAATAGCTCATTTGTCTCACCAAATTTACCATCAAAAATTTCATTGATTGCTTGTTCAGCTTGATCTTGGTTTTCACAAATATAAACTCCTTTTCCAGACGCTAAACCATCGGCTTTTACTACTAATGGATAATTACTACTTTTTGTATATTTAAATGCATGCTCACGACTCCCAAAAATACCAAACTTTGCAGTTGGGATTTTATATTTTTTGCACAGTTTTTTTGTAAAAATCTTAGAGCCTTCAAGTTGTGCTGAAACTTTATCGGGTCCAAAAACTTTAATCTGAAATTTTTCTAAATAATCTGTAATTCCATTGACTAATGGTTTTTCTGGACCAATTACAACAATTTCAATTTTTTCAGATAAAACAAAATTTTTAATTTCATCAAAATTATCAATATTCAAACTAATATTTTTTGCTATTAAATTAGTGCCAGCATTTCCAGGTAGGCAATATAAATCAGTAATTTTTTTGGATTTTTTCAAGAAAGTGCAAAGAGCATGTTCTCTTCCTCCACTTCCTATTACTGCAACTTTCATATATTAATATATAAACTAAAAATGTTAAAAAAATTAGCTAAAATAAAATATTTACCAAATAATTTTGAAATTATACAAAATGGAGATTATGTAATATGTGCTATATCTGGAAAAAAAATTTCTCTTAAAGATCTTTCATATTGGAATGTAGAACTGCAAGAGGCATATTATTCTTACATAGAGGCTTCACAAAAAAGAGATAGTAAATAAACCAAAACTATTTCCATCTGTTATGAGTCCAAATCCATTGATCTGGATTTTTAAGAATCATTTTTTCAAGAATTTTATTTAATTTTAGGGTTATAGTTTCAATAGTTTCTTCTTTATTTAAATTAACTGGACCAGAAATTTTTAATTTAAATTCATCTGAATTTAATCTTTCAATATAAATTGGAATTATCTTAGCATTAAATTTTTTTACAAATTGTGCAGGAATTGTTGTTGTAAAAGCCTTTTGACCGAAAAAATCACAGCTCACGCCCTCAGAAACCCTTTGGTCAATCATTAGTGCAATTGAGGTACCATTTTTAAATTCTTTCAATATTTCCTTGGTTCCTGATTTACCTTTTTTAATTTGTTTAGCACAAATATATTTTTTACGAATTTTTTCCATAATTGGATTTAAAAATAAATTATTTAACGGTCTGTAAATAGCAGCTAAATTTATTCCATATCTTTCAATTTCCATTGCCATAAACTCAAAATTATTGAAATGACCTGAAATAAAAATAACTGGTTTACCATCATTCTTTATGATTTCTAATTCATTAGAATTTTCTAATTTTATTTTTCTTGAATAATTTTCATTTTCTCTAAATTTTTTAATAAAGATATATTCAGCAAAAATTTTTCCATAATTTTTCCACATCTGCTTAATTAAATTTTCTCTTTGAGTTTTATTAAATTCAGGCAAAGCGATATTTAAATTGCGATGACAAATTTTATTTGATCTAAACATACGGCCAAAAATTTGAAAAATTTTTTCTGATATATAAGACGAGATTTTTAATCCTAAAATTTTAAAAATAGCAAAAAGAAGAAAAATTATTAAAGATTGAAATAAGTATCGAATTTTCTTCATAAGATTTTTTGTTTAATAAAGTTTATTAAAATTTCTTCATCTTTAATTTTCAAATTTAGATCTAAATAATCTACGTTTTTAAATCCTAGCTTTATAATTTTCACATAATCTTTTTTTGTAGTAATAATTTTGGCATTAATTTTTTTAGCTTCTTCTTCAATTTTGTCTATATCTGATTTTTTATAAGTATAATGATCAGGAAATACCATTTCTTTACAAACCTTAAAATTATTTTTTAATAAGATTTTTTTAAAATTTTCTGGATTTCCTATTCCTGAAAAAATTAAAAAATCATCTTTGAGATCAAAACTTTTTAAATTAGATACTTCATAAAATGTTTCAAAAACTTTGATATGAGAATTGTATTTTTTTATTATTTCAATTTTTTCATTTAAACCAATGTTATTATCTTTTATAAATACTGCATCATATTTTTTAAGGCTGTTTATTTTCTCTCTTAATGGTCCAGAAGGTATTAAATTTCCGTTTCCAATCCACAGATCACTGTCAAAGCATACGAACTTAAGATCGTAATTAACAATTTTATCTTGAAGACCATCATCAAAAATTAAGACTTCTTCCTGATTATCAATAGCATTTTGAATAATCAATTTTCTAGTTTTGCCAGTAATAAATTTTGTCTCTTCTTTTAATATTTCGTTTTCATCTTTTTGCCCAGTATAAAATTTCTTAGCAGTTGTAACCCTAAAATTTAATTGTTTTAATATGTGATATAATTTTATTGTAGTTGGGGTTTTACCAGTGCCCCCAACATAAATATTTCCTACGCAGATTGTTTTTATTTCATCACGAAGTTTATTGGGCTTTATTTTTAAAATTAAATTATTGATTATTAATGGTATTGTAAAAGGATACAGAAATAAAGATAGTAAATTAGGTTGTTTTAAATCCCAAAATTTAGGTTTTTTAAAATTCATTTTTTTAATACGATATTAATTTCTTTGAAAGTTAAATTTAATATTTTTTTTCCAATTAATTTTAATTTTTTTTGAATTTTTTTAGATCCAGTTTTATTTCTAAAAAGTTTTTTTAAAGAAACTATCATTTTTTTTTGTGTAGTAATTTTTGTAGAAATTTTATTGATTTTCAAAAAATTATATATTTCTTTAAAATTTGATATATGAGGTCCGTGAATAACACTACAACCATACCTAACAGCCTCAAGAGGATTTTGTCCTCCGCGATTAATAATCGATCCACCTAAAAAAACATTTTTACAAGAGCTATATATTGATTTTGTTTTTCCGTAAGAGTCCACAATAAGTATATCGGTATTTTTATTAATTCTCTGATTAGAGCTATATATATGTGTAATTAAATTCATTTTTTTTAATTCATTCTCAATAAAAGGAACCCTGTCAATATGCCTTGGAATAATTATAGTTACTAGATCATTGAATTTTTTTTTTAATTCTGTGTGAGTTATTGCGCAAAAATTCTCCTCATTATAATGAGTACTTGAGGCACACCAAATTTTTTTTGATTTTATAAATTTTTTGAATTTATTGGAAACGTTTATTTGCTCATTTTCTGACTGTGAATATTTAAGGTTTCCAATTAGTTTTACATTTTTCGCACCAAGTTTTTTTAGATAAAATCTTGTTTCTTTATTTGAACATAGCATCAAACTAAATTTACTGAAAACTTTTTTGGCTAAACCTGAAAATAATTTCCATCTTAAAAAGGTTTTTTTAGTTATTCTTCCATTTATTAGAATTGTTGGAATATTTTTTTTTTCTAAATTAAAAAGCATATTTGGCCATATTTCAGAGTCAATAAAGAAGGCACAAGAAGGCTTCCAATAATTTAAAAATTTTCTTGATAGAATATTTGTATCTATTGGATAAAACTGATGTATCGTTTTTTTTAATTTAAGTTTTTCAATGATTTTAGAAGAGCTAAGGGTATTTGACGTTATCAAAATTTTATTGAATTGTTTGTTCTTCTCTATTTTTTCTAAGAGGGGTACTATACTTTGTATTTCACCAACACTAGCACCATGAAACCAAATAAGTTTACCTTTATTTCTTTTTAGTGAAAAAAAACAAAATTTTTCCCAAAATCTTTTTATGTCCTCTTTTTTTTTTAAAAGTCTATAAAAAATAATTATTGGAGATATTATTAAAATAAGATTAATTAATAATCGATATACAATTAGCATTACTATCTTTTAATCTGTTTTTCATAAAAATTCTTGTAAATTTCTGAAGATTTTAAAAGTTCGTTATGTTTTCCATCACCAACAACATTTCCTTTATCTATTACATAAATTTTATCTGAATTAAGTATTGTTGAAAGCCTATGTGCGATTACAATAGTTGTCCTTCCTTTAATAAGAAAACTTATGGCTTGTTGAATTTTGTTCTCTGTTTCTGCATCTAGAGATGAAGTAGCTTCATCTAGTAATATAATTGGACTTTTTTTAAGTATAGCTCTAGCGATTGATAGTCGTTGTTTTTCACCTCCGGATAATCTTACTCCATTCTCGCCAATTAAAGTATCATATTTTTTTGGTAATTTTTCAATGAATTCATTGGCAAATGAAAATTTTGCAGCCTCCTCAATTTCTTTATGAGATGCATCAAGATTTGCATACGCAATATTATTTTTGATTGTGTCATCAAATAATGTTGTATCTTGGCTAACTAATGAAATATTTTTTCTTAATGAAAAAATCGTAGTTTCGTAGATAGATTGATTATCAATTTTAATATCTCCACTGTCAGAATTATAAAAACGAGGTATTAAGTTTAAAATCGTAGATTTTCCCGCACCACTATGTCCAACAAGTGCGGTCATTTTTTCTCCAGGAATATTTAAGTTAATTGAATTTAATATTTGTCTTTCACTTTTGGAATATTCAAAATTTATATTTTTAAATACTATTTCACCCTTTTCTAGCACCAAGTCTTTAGCATCAGATTTATCTTTAATTGTTTGGGTATCGTCAATAATTGGCAGAACTCTCCTTGCACCAGATAATCCTTGTTGTATGGTAATGTTAAGAGTAGCTAGCGATCGGACTGGTTGATAGGCTAACATCATAGCTGCTAAAAAGGAAAAAAAATTGCTTACTTCAAGCTCATTGTTTTCTATTAGTTTTGCAGAAATGAAGATTAAGAATGCGATCATTATTCCTGTTAAAAATTCCATTATTGGAGACGATCTCACAAAAATTTCAAATATTTTTTTTTGTGTTTCCTTAAAATCATTAATTTTTTCAACTGCTCTTTTTTTTTCATAATTTTCTTTTTGAAAAATTTTTATCAATTTATGATTCTTAAAAACTTCGATTAGATATGAGTTTAAGACTCCAGCAAGATTCATTTGTTTAGTTGTAACTTTACCCACTCTTTTGCCGAGAGTTCTTGCAGCAATACTTGCTAGTGGTATCATGATTATTGCTATTAATGACAATTTCCAGTTCTGATAAAACATAACAAATAAAAGCCCCATAAGAGTTAAACTATCTTTAAATAAATTCAAAAGAGCTGTACTGACTAAACTTGTAATTTGACCTACATCGTTAGTAAGGTTTGTTATAAATTTTCCAGAATGTTTGTTGTCAACTAATTGGGTATCTGCCTTAATTAAAGATGAGAACATATCAGTCTGAATATCTTTTCTTACTTCCTCAGATACATTAATCATTATAACTTTAGCTAAATATAACGATGCTCCTTTTACTGTGAAGGCGACAATAATCATCAAAGGTATCAGATAAATATAAGTTTTGTTTTGTTCTATAAAAAGTTGCTTAATTGCTGGATCTAATAAATATGCTACAGAGGACGTGCTTGCAGCCAACAATATTGTAAAAAAGACTGATAATAAAATTTTGTTAATATATTTTTTTGTATAATCTCGATAGAGCCTTTTTAAAATTTCTACACTATTCATTATAATTTTCCCATAATCAAACTAAAAAAAACAATCATTCCCAATGAATTATTTGATTTAAATATTTTTAAGCAACTCATTGGATCTTTTATTTTCAACTTTTTAAGTTGAAAGAAAAATATTTGTAAAAAAATTATAATTAAAAAAATAAAATATAGCTTGTTCATTTCAGACAAAAAACCTATGCCAATTAGAGTTATAAAAAATATTGAGTAACATATGTATAAAAATGTATAAGGTTTTTCTTTAAATAAAATTGAAGTAGATTTTAATCCTATAATTTCATCATCTTTAATATCTTGAAACCCATATATTGTGTCGTAACCAAGTGTCCAAAATATGGCTCCAATGTAAAAAATTATTGGAGTAAAATTAATTTCATTCGTTATAGAGATCCAACCAAGAATAAGTCCGTAATTAAATGTAATTCCAAGAAAAAGTTGTGGCCAATAAGTGAATCTTTTCATATAGGGGTATGTGAACGCTAGTGGCATTGAACCCATAGCGGCAATGATTGTTAAAGAATTAAAATTTAACAAAACACAAAAAGCTATAAGACATAGAGTGATTGCATATATTAACCCTAGCTTTACAGAAACATTTCCAGAGGCAATCGGTCTGTTCTTAGTTCTAGAAACCTCTTTATCAAACTTTCTGTCTACAATATCATTAATTATGCATCCAGCTGACCTCATTAAAACTGCACCAAGAAAAAAAAAAATTAAATAAGAGAAATAAATTTTTTTTTGAATATTAAAATCATAAGCAAGGGTTAAACCCCAGACACAAGGCCAAAAAAGAAGCATATATCCAATTGGTCTTTTTAGCCTTGTAAGTTCGATAAATTGTTTAATTTGGTTCATAAAATTTACTTGTAAATAACAAAGGCAAGATTGATAATCAAACTGATTCGTATGAATATTGATTATACAGTGACAGCATTGATGTTCCCAGCTATTCCCTTATTAATGGCGGTATACAGTAATCGATTTCACTCTCTTAGTATACTGATAAGGCAACTTCATGATGAACATGTTTATGAAAAACATATTCCACCAGAATGGAAAAAACAATTTATCAATTTAAGTGGTAGAATTACACTTTTAAGATGGACTATACTATTTGCTGCATTCGGTTTTTTATTCAATATGTTGACAGTTTTTGCGCTTTACCTAGACAGCCTTTTTATTGCAAGGGTAATTTTTGGTTCTTGTTGTTTATCTATGATTATTTCCATACTTTTTTTTATAAGAGAAATTCATATCTCAACTAATGCACTTAAGTTACATATGTCTGATATGGATGTGAAGGTTGATTAAGGTATTATTACGGCTGGTCCTAATATTTTTCTATTTTCTAAATCTTGATGAGCTTCTACAATTTCATTTAAAGAATATTCCTTAAAAATTTTTAAATTAATTTTTTTGCTCATATACATTTCAAAAACTTTATTTGCCGCCTCATCAAGCTCTTCTCTTGTAGAAGTATAATGAGCAATACTTGGTCTGGTTAAATATAAACCTTTAGGAGCTAAAGATTTTGTGACATCACATGGATCTAAAGCACCTGATGCATTTCCAAAAGAAACCATCATGCCTCTCACTTTTAGACATTCAATTGATTGATCAAAAGTTTTTTTACCTACTCCATCATAAACAACAGGAACACCCAATCCATTAGTAATTTGCATTACCTTTTCAGCAAAATTTTCTTTCGAATAATTTATAACGTGCTCACAACCATTATCTCTTGCAATTTTTATTTTTTCATCTGATCCTACTGTTCCAATTACTTTGCACCCCAAACTCTTAGCCCACTGACAAAATATTTGTCCAACTCCTCCGGCAGCTGCATGAAACAAAATATGTTCACCAGTTTTCACTTGATAGGTTTTATGAAGAAGATAGAATACGGTAAATCCTTTAGTCATTAAAGTTACAACATCTTTAAATTCTATTTTATCTGGAACTTTTACTAATTTTTTAGTTGGAAAAATTCTATGAGTTGAATAGGATCCTATAGGCATTGATGCATAAGCTACTCGATCACCAATTTTGAAACTTTTAACCTCAGGACCAGTTTTCTCAATTATACCAGCTCCTTCTATTCCAATGGTTGATGGTAATTGAACAGGATAAAGACCCGATCTATGATATGTATCGATATAATTTAGACCTATAGCTTTATTTTTGATTAAGACTTCTCCTGATTTTGGATTATCTAATTTTATCTCCTTTAATTCTAGTACTTCAGGACCACCATTTTTTGATATGAATACTGATTTCATTTTACGAAGGTACCATTATGATAGTCTTGAACTGCCTGCAAAATTTCTGCTTTAGTGTTCATAACAAATGGTCCACCTCTAGCAATTTCCTCATTTATCGGTTTACCAGAAATTACCAAGAATTTTGCATCAGTTTTAGCTTTTATATTTAACTCTTCACCCCTAGAAAGTAATATCAGAGTACTATCTTTAACTTTATCATGGTTTTCATTACCAACTTTTATTTCACCAGTTATCAAATATATGAATGAATTATGTGAAGATGGTAATTTAAATTTGAATTCTTTATTTTCTTTTAAATCTACATCAAAATAAATTGGCTCAACGTTGTGTCCTTTAACCGGCCCCTCGGCTTTTTCAAATTTTCCAGCAATTACCTTTACTTGTTTTTCATCATCTTTGTGTGTTTTCATTTGATCTGCATCAATATAAATATAATTAGGTTTACTCATTTTTAATTTTGCAGGCATATTTATCCATAGTTGGAATCCGTGCAGCCTTCCCTCAGACATTGCAGGCATTTCAGAATGTATAATTCCACTTCCAGTTTTCATCCATTGAACATCCCCAGAGGACATTCGACCTTTAGCACCTGTGCTATCCTCATGTTCAAATTCACCTTGAAGCATATATGTTACAGTTTCAATCCCTCTATGTGGATGAGGTGGAAAACCAGCAACATAGTCATCTTTATTTTCGGAACCAAATTCATCTAACATTAAAAATGGATCAAAATAATTTGGCTCAACACCTATACTTCTTTTTAGTTTTACTCCAGCACCGTCAGATGCTGGAATTGGATCGATTATTTTATCTACTTTAACTATTCTCATAAAGATTAATTTATTATTAACATTTTTAAACTTATTTTACTAATCACATTTATTACATCTAATTGTAGCAAACATTTCATCCCAATCAGTTTCTTTTTCTTCCACATAATCTAGCAGACATCTTAAAGCCTTTGATTGATCTGGTAGATTGTATTTATCAACTATTTGTTCTAACATTTTTTCAGAGTCAGAATAAATTTCAAAAGATATTTCTTTTTTTTCACTCATATATTTCTCCTATTAATTTCAAGGTTATAATTTTTACAGATTTAATAAAAGAGCCAAATGAGCGCTTCAAATTAAGCTCATTAATTCTGATAAATCTTCAATTTCAAAATTTGGTTTAAAATCAAGATTATCAAAAATATTTCTATTTCTATTTACCCAAACAGAGTTAAATCCATAATTACCAGCTCCAGAAACATCCCAAGTATTTGAACTTAAGAAAAGTATTTCTTTTTTTTCAAAGGAATATTTTTTAATTGGCATATAATAAACTTTTGGATCGGGCTTATAAATGCCAACTTCTTCAATAGAAAAAGTATCATCAAAATAGTTTTCAAGATTATTATTTTTAATCAGTTTTTCTAATAGCTCAGGTGTTCCATTTGATAAAATAGCTAATTTATATTTTTTTTCTTTAAGTTGTTTTAAGATTACTGGAACTTCTTTGAAAGGTGCAAGAGTTTTGTATAAATCTAACAATTCATTTCTCATTGATTTATCAATATTAAATACTTTCATTGATTTATCTAAACTGTCCTCTGTGATCTCCCAAAAATTCTTATGTCTTTTCATTAAACTTCTTAACCAAGTGTACTCTAGTTGAGTTGTTCTCCAATAATTTGCAAAACTCTCCCATTTATCACCAATTTTATTCTGGCATTTTTCAGCTGCAGAATTCACATCAAATAATGTGCCATAAGCATCAAAAATTATTGCTTTAATATTTCTCATAAATTAACTTAACACAAATGAGTCATATTAGATTATTTTTTTCAAAGTCTTTAGAAAAAAACATGATAGATAAACTAAATAAGCAACAATCACATTATTTAGTCAATGTAATGAGAATTAAAGAAAAAGATATTTTCTCTTTATTTAACAGTAACGGTGAATGGGAAGCCATAATTTCAAAAATTACAAAAGGCTTCGTTGAATTTGAAATAATAAATCAACTTAGACAAAAGGAAACTGTAAAAAGTTTATGGTTAGCTTTTTCTCCAATAAAATCTAATTATCAAAATTTTATGATTCAAAAAGCAACAGAATTAGGAGTCACAAAATTTTTACCAATAATTTTTGATAGAACGA